>Ga0334884_1000030_pt1 | contig 250804 bp, 245 predicted proteins | sample GraSluR1_MG_7_FD_207215 | JGI IMG/M metagenome (GOLD analysis project Ga0334884, IMG submission 207215) | Sludge microbial communities from methane-producing bioreactor in Wageningen University, Netherlands - Granular Sludge_12_05 R1 | ecosystem: Engineered > Bioreactor > Anaerobic >... | reverse complement strand
CAAATTGTGTTCAAACGGCCCCAACGCGGGCTTCGGACAGAAGAAACCCCTTGCCAGAGTTGCCTCTGACAAGGGGTTTCACCTTGTAGCCCCGAGGGGATTCGAACCCCCGCTACCGCCTTGAGAGGGCGGCGTGCTAGGCCGCTACACAACGGGGCCATGCTGCTCTCACAACGCCGCGAACACTATCGGAAGCTCTCCAGCTGCCGCGAATCCGCTGCGCTGGGGTACTAGGACTCGAACCTAGACTGACGGAACCAGAATCCGGCGGGCTGCCAATTACCCCATACCCCAAAGTCGGCCTTGCGGCCGGGGAGTGACTTTACTAGACCTCGTCCCCGCCAACAAACCGAGTGCCGGGCGTGGCGGTGGCGAGCCTCATCCGGGTCGCGATCCAGACCGCGACCGCGGCGAACGCGGCGAAGGCCGCCAGGCTCCAGCCGAGCTCGGCCCAGGTCGTGGTGGTCGTGGTGCGGGTCGCGGTCATCGTCCCGGACAGCGCGGCCCAGCCGAAGGCGATCACGTTGTTGGCCACGTGCGCGGCGATCCCTGCCTCCAGCCCACCGGTCTTCACCACCAGCCAGCCGGCGACCACACCGAACACGAACCGGTACAGGAACGCCGGCAGGTCCTGCGTGCCGTGCATCAGCGCGAACACCGCGGCCGATCCGACCACCCCGAACCACGGGCTGTTCGGGGCCGTCGTATGGATCGCCTGCAGCAGGTAGCCGCGGAAGAAGTACTCCTCCGCGGCGGCCTGCAGCGGTGAGGTGAGCAGGATCGCGACCACGAAGCCCCAGAACGCCGGCTCGGGGTTGACCGCCCACGACTGGCCGATCCGGGTCAGCGCCCAGACCCCGCCCAGGATCGCGAACGCGGCCAGACCTGCCACGAGGGCGAACCGCCAGCGGAAGCCGGGCTGGACCGAGTGCAGCCAGCGCGGGTGGAACCGGTGGATGAACAGGACCAGACCGAGGCTGATCGGGATCAGGGTCGCCAGCCCAAGGTGCGTGGCAACCATCCCCGCCGGTTCGGAGAACGTACTGGTGACCTCGCCGGCCCAATCGAACATCCGGCCCCCCGGGGAGCCCTCGGCCAGCCAGAACAGCGCGATCACCCCGGTCACCACCCACGGCGCAAGGACGACGTAGGTGATCAGGCCGAGCATCGCGCCGCCGACGCCGAGCATGACGGTCCGCCAGCGCGCGCGCAGCGGGTCGTCGACAACCAGCACCTCGGGGTAGGTCACCCCCGGCTGTGGCTCGTTCCTGACCAGCCGGTCGATCCGGGCGCGGATCACCTCGCCGAGCGCCGACACCTACGCTTCCTCCGCGATCACGGGGTTGGACAGGGTGCCGATACCGGAGATGGTCACGCTGACCCGGTCCCCCGGTGCCATCGGTCCGACGCCGGCGGGAGTTCCGGTGAGGATCACATCGCCGGGCAGCAGTGTGGTGAACGAGGTCACGTAGGCGACCAGTTCGGCGATCGAGTGCACCATGAGCCCGGTATTCGCGGCCTGCACCGGCTCGTCGTTCAGGCTGGTCAGCAGATCCAGCCGGCCTGCCTCCTCCAGCTCGATGTGAGTGGCGATCCACGGTCCGAGCGGGCAGAAGCTGTCGAATCCCTTGGCCCGCGTCCACTGACCGTCGGCGTTCTGCAGGTCGCGGCAGGTGACGTCATTCGCGATGGTGTAGCCGAAGATCACGTCGGCGGCACGCTCCGGCGGCACCCGACGGCAGATCCGTCCGATCACGACCGCCAGCTCGCCCTCGTAGTGCAGGTTCGTCGTCTCGGGGGGGCGCACGATCGGTTCGCCCGGCCCGATCACCGACGTGTTCGGCTTCAGGAACACCAGTGGTGAGTCCGGCGCCTCGTTGCCGAGCTCACGCGCATGCTCGACATAGTTGCGGCCCACACCGACGATCTTGCTGCGCGGAATCACCGGTGCGACCAGGCGGACATCGGCCAGCGGCAGCCGCTCCCCGGTGTAGTGGACGGGACCCGCGAGTGGGTCTCCCGAAACGACGGCGACGGTCTCGGGATTGGGGCCCTGGTCTTCGGCCAGCTCTACCACCCCGTAAGCGGGATCTCCCTGGGCCACGAACCTCGCGATACGCATGCCGCGGAGTCTAGACGAGTGGTGAGGGACGAACGTGCCGACGGCGCGGAGGCGGTCGACCGAACGGCGTCAGCCGGCGGACGAGCCTGGGCCCGCGACCACGTTCGCCAGCGGCTCGTCGTGGGCGAAGCGCTCCAGCTGCGTCCGGACGAGGCGTTGCATCCGCGGGTAGAAGGCCGTGCTCTGGCCACCGACGTGGGGGCTGATGAGCACTCCCTGTGTGCGCCACAGCGGGTGCTCGGCGGGCAGCGGCTCGGGGTCGGTGACGTCGAGCGCAGCCCGGATCCGTCCGGTGCCGGTCTCCGCCACCAGCGCCTCGGTGTCGACCACCCTGCCGCGTGCCACGTTCACCAGGAGCGCGCCGTCCGGCAGCGCGGCCAGCTCGGCAGCACCGATCAGGTGCTCGGTGGCCGGGGTGAGCGGGGTGATCACGAACACGACCTCCGCGTCCGGCAGCAGCGCGGGCAGGTGCTCGATCGGGTGCACCGGAGCATCGCCGCCGCGCTCCCGCCGGGCGATCCGGGTCACCGAACCGACCTCGAATCCGGCCAGCCGTCGCTCGATCGCGGCCCCGATGCGGCCGTACCCGACGATCAGGACGCGCCGGTCCGCCAGTGAGGTGGAGAAGTCGTTCCCCCAGGTGCCCGTCGGCATGTTGCGGGCGTACGTGTCCAGGTGACGGTTGCTGGCCAGGGCGAGCGAGACTGCGAGTTCGGCCGTGCTGGCGTCGTGCACGCCGGAGGCGTTGCACAGCTGGACGCCGTCGGGCAGGAAGGGCAGGAAGTTGTCGTAGCCGGCGCTGAGCAGCTGGACGGCCCGCAGCGACGCCATCTCGCCCACACGCTCCATCACGACCGGGGCCGGATGCATGTACGGGGCGACCACCAACTCCACCTCGGCGATCGAATCCGGCCAGGTACCGTCGGCGAGGAAGCAGTCCGCAACCAGCGGTTCCGGCAGCGGGCCGAGCGCTGCCTCGGCGGCGGCGACGTCAGGGTAGGGCAACCAGATGCGACGAGCCATATCCCTAGCCTATGGTGCGCTCATGAGCACCTTCGACGCGGTTGAGTTGATCCGCACCAAACGGGACGGCGGGCGTCTCCAGGACGCCGCCATCGACTGGCTGATCCGCAACTACACCGACGGCGTGGTCAGCGACGAGCAGATGTCGGCGATGGCGATGGCCATCTTCTTCCGCGGGCTCGACGGCACCGAACTCAGCCGCTGGACCAACGCCATGATCGCGACCGGCGAGCGGATGGACTTCTCCAGCCTGTCCAGGCCGACTGTGGACAAGCATTCCACCGGCGGGGTCGGGGACAAGATCACCCTGCCCCTCGCGCCGCTCGTTGCCGCCTGCGGTGCGGCCGTTCCGCAACTGAGCGGACGGGGGCTGGGCCACACCGGAGGCACCCTGGACAAGCTCGAGGCCATCCCGGGCTGGCGGGCGTCGTTGTCGAATGCGGAGATGCTGGACCAGCTGGAATCGGTCGGAGCGGTGATCTGCGCGGCCGGGTCCGGACTCGCCCCTGCGGACAAGAAGTTGTATGCGCTGCGCGACGTGACCGCAACCGTCGAGTCGATCCCGATGATCTCTGCGTCCATCATGAGCAAGAAGATCGCCGAAGGCACCGCGTCGCTGGTGCTGGACGTGAAGACGGGCTCCGGGGCGTTCATGAAGACCTACGCGGACTCCAAGGCGCTCGCCGAGACGATGGTGGGCATCGGCACGGACGCCGGCGTGAACACGGTCGCCCTGATCACCGACATGGACGCACCCCTCGGCCGCACGGCCGGCAACGGCCTCGAGGTCGCAGAGTCGGTGGAGGTGCTGGCCGGCGGGGGGCCAGCCGACGTCGTGGAGTTGACCCTTGCCCTGGCTGCGGAGATGCTCGCCTGCGCTCACATCGACGCTGATCCGGCCGCGGTGCTCGCCTCCGGCCGGGCGATGGACACCTGGAAGGCGATGATCCGCGCACAGGGTGGCGACCCGGACGCCCCGCTGCCCACGGCCCGGCACACCGAGGTGGTTGCGGCGGAAGCGGACGGTTACCTGAGCGGACTGGACGCGATGGCGGTCGGCCTGGCGGCGTGGCGACTGGGCGCGGGACGCGCGAAGCAGGGCGACCCCGTCCAGGCTGCCGCGGGCGTCACCTGGCACGCCTCCGTGGGCGAGTGGGTGCGGGCCGGCCAGCCGCTGTTCACCCTGCACACCGACACCGCCGAGCGGATCGAGCGCGCCCGCGAGGCGCTCGTCGGCGCAGCCAGGATTGAGGATGCGCCAGCAGCCCGGCGGCCGATCGTGCTGGAGCGAATCAGCGTCGGTTGAGTACCGGACCGCGGCACCGCCCCCGAGCGGCGGCGCGCTACGCGAGTGCCTCCGTGGCGGCCACGTCGGCGACGGCCGAGTGGGTCAGTCCCCACCGGTAGCCGTCGTAGAGCGCCTCCCAGGACGCCTCGATCACGTTGGTGCCGACGCCGACCGTGGTCCAGGTACGCTCCCCGTCCGTCATGTCGATCAGGGTGCGCACGATCGCGTCCGTACCGTGGCCCTGCTCCAGGATGCGCACCTTGAAATCGATGAGCTCGAAGTAGTCGACCTTCGGGTAGGCCTGCGTGAGCGCGGCCCGCAGGGCCACATCCAGCGCGTTCAGCGGGCCGTGGCCGTCGCCGGCGAGGTTGTAGCTGACTCCCTTGGCGCGCACCTTCACCACAGCCTCGGAGTCACCCTCCGGACGCACCTCGTGGCCGGTGATGACCCGCCAGGAGAGCACCTCGAAGAACTCCTCCATTCGGCCGAGCTCCTCGCGCAGCAGCAACTCGAAGGACGCGTCGGCCGACTCGTAGGAGTAGCCGTCCATCTCGCGCTGTTTCACCTTGTCGGTGATCCGTGCGGCGAGTTCGCGGTCGGAGAGGTCGTAGCCCAGCTCTGAGCCCTTGAGCTGGATGTTCGCGCGCCCGGCCATGTCCGAGACCAGCATGCGCATGTCGTTGCCGACCAGGGTCGGGTCGATGTGCTGGTAGAGGTTCGCGTCCACCTTGATCGCGGACGCGTGCAGGCCCGCCTTGTGCGCGAACGCGGACGCGCCCACATAGGGCTGGCGGTTGTTCATCGGCACGTTCGTCACGCCCGCGATCGCATGGCTGATCCGGGTGGCCTCGGCGAGCGCGGACGGGGGCAGCAGCGGCCAGCCGTACTTCAGCTGAAGGTTTGCCACGACGGTGATGAGGTTCGCGTTGCCGGTACGCTCGCCGTGCCCGTTCATCGTGCCCTGCACGTGGGTCACGCCGGCCTCCACAGCGGCAAGGGTGTTCGCCACTGCGCAGCCGGTGTCGTTGTGGCAGTGGATGCCAAGGTCCACTCCGACCTGGGCTGCAGCCGAGACGATGTCGGCCATCCAGGACGGCAGCATCCCGCCGTTGGTGTCACACAGCACCACGACCTCCGCCCCGGCCTCCGCCGCCGTGCGGACGACCTCGAGCGCGTACTCGGGATTGGCGCGGTAGCCGTCGAAGAAGTGCTCACAGTCGACGAAGACCCTGCGGCCACTCCCGACCAGGTGGGACACCGTGTCAGCCACCATCGCGAGGTTCTCCTCGAGCGTGGTGTGCAGCGCGCGGTAGACGTGCTCGTCGTGGCTCTTCGCGACGATGCAGACGATCTCGGTGCCGGCATCGATCAGCGCCTGCACCTGCGGGTCGTCCGCAGCTCTCGAACCCACCTTGCGGGTGGCACCGAACGCCACCAGCTTCGCGTGCTTCAGCGGCAACTGCCCTGCGGCGGCCGCGGCGAAGAAGGCGGTGTCGTTCGGGTTCGCGCCGGGCCAGCCGCCCTCGATGAAGCCCACGCCCAGCTCGTCGAGGTAGCGGGCGATCTTCAGCTTGTCGCTGACACTGAGCTGCAGGCCCTCCTGCTGGGCCCCGTCGCGCAACGTGGTGTCGTAGACATGGAAGCTGTCCGGTGCGGCTGGGATCTGAGTCACCGGGCGAGTAAACCTGCTGGAGCCCCGGTTACGGTTGCGTTTCAGCGCGTGAGACTACGATCTCGGCATGGCAACCATCACGCGCCGCGGCGCGAGCGTCCACACCATCGGAGACCTGCCGGCGATCGGCGCCCCGCTGCCGCCGTTCACCGTGACCGGCAGCGACATGGCGGACTTCGGCGCGGACGTGATCGGCGCGCGCCGTGTGGTGCTGAACATCTTCCCCAGCGTCGACACTGCGGTGTGCGCGATGAGCGTGCGCCGGTTCAACGAACTCGCGGCAGGCCTGGAGAACACGCTCGTGCTGTGTATCTCGGCCGACCTGCCCTACGCGCAGAAGCGGTTCTGCGGCGCAGAGGGCATCGAGAACGTCATCACGGCCTCGTCCTTCCGCTCCAGCTTCGGCTCCGACTACGGCGTCACCATGCTGGACGGGAGCATGCGCGGCCTGCTGTCCCGCGCCGTCGTGGTCGCCGACGCCGAGGGCCGCGTCCTGTACACCGAACAGGTGCCCGACATCTCCTCCGAGCCCGACTACGACGCGGCCCTGGCCGTCCTCGGCTGACCCTCGCGTCGAGCGGGCGATCACACCACGCGGCGCAGCCAGCCGTGGATGTCCTCAACCCGGCCGTACTGGATGTCGAGGACGGCGTTGCGGATGCCGAGCGTCGCGGGCGAACCGTTCTCCGGCAGCCGCCACTCTCCCCGCGTGGACTTGAAGGCACCGATCGGTGTGACCACCGCCGCGGTGCCGCAGGAGAAGGCCTCCACCGTGCTGCCGTCCGAGATGCCCGCGAAGAACTCCTCCGGCGTGATCCGGCGCTCCTCGGGGGCGAGGCCCAGGTCGGACGCGACCGTCAGGATGGTCTTGCGGGTGATCCCGTCCAGGATCGTCCCGGTCAGCGCTGGGGTGATCAGGCGCCCGTCCGCGGTGATCAGGAAGACGTTCATGCCGCCGAGTTCCTCGACCCGGTCCTTGTCAGCGGCCTCGATGAACAGCACCTGGGAGCAGCCGTGGTCGTAGCCCTCGTACTGGGCGATCAGGGACGCCGCGTAGTTGCCTCCGCACTTGGCTGCGCCGGTGCCGCCCACCCCGGCCCGGGCGTAGGTGTCGGTCACCCAGATATCCACCGGCTTCACGCCCCCGGTGAAGTACGGGCCGGCCGGTGAGGCGATTACAGAGAAGGTCACCGTCTGGGCCGCGCGCACGCCGAGGAACACCTCCGCGGCGAACATGAACGGACGCAGGTAGAGGCTGCGCTCCCCCTCTGCCCCAGGCACCCAGCGGGCGTCGACCTTCACCAGCTCTGCGCAGGCGGTCACGAAGTCGTCCACGTCGAGGGCCGGCAGCATCATCCGGGCCGCAGAGGACTGGAAACGACGCGCGTTCTCCTCCGGCCGGAAGAGGTGGATCGAGCCGTCGGCATGCCGGTAGGCCTTCAGCCCTTCGAAGACCTCCTGCGCGTAGTGCAGCACCGCGCTGGCCGGGTCGAGCTGGAACGGCCCGTACGGCTTCACCTCGTCCGCACCCCAGCCGCCGTCCTTCGTCCACGTTGCCACGGCCATGTGGTCGGTGAAGTGGTCCCCGAAACCGGGGTCGGCGAGCACCCGGGCGACGGCGTCGTCGGTGGCCGGAGCGGGATTGCTGTGCAGAGGGAAGGTCAGGGACATGGGGGCATGGTAGCGCCGCGGTACTGGCGCCCGCGCAGCGGGTCGATGGGGTGTCACTGGTCGGGATTGAGACGGGATTGTCCGCCAGCTGGTCACCCCGGTAGCCTCCCGCGGGTGAGCAACGCAGCAGCCGCCAAGCCCGTCATCTCCGTCATCGCCGGTGACGGCATCGGACCCGAGGTCGTCGCGGAGGGACTGAAGGTCCTCACCACCGTCGTGGGTGAGGACGCATTCGACTTCGTGCACCACGACCTGGGCGCCGAGCGGTGGCAGCGCACCGGAGAGGTGTTGCCGGACGCGGAGCTGGAGCAGCTGGCCGCGTCGCAGGCGATCATCCTCGGCGCAGTGGGCGCGGCTCCCGGCTCGAAGGCGATCCCGTCCGGCCTGCTCGAGCGCGGCCTGCTGCTGAAGCTGCGCTTTGCGTTCGACCACTACGTGAACCTGCGGCCGTCCAAGCTGTACCCGGGCATCCCGACGCCGCTGGCCGAGTCGGTGACCAGCCGTGGGCCGGTCGACTTCGTCGTGGTGCGTGAGGGCACCGAGGGCCTCTACTGCGGTAACGGCGGGGCCTTCCGCGCCGGCACCCCGTTCGAGGTCGCGACCGAGGTGAGCATCAACACCGCCCACGGCGTCGAGCGGGTGATCCGGGACGCGTTCGAGCGCGCGGAGAAGCGGCGCAAGAAGGTCACGATGGTGCACAAGCACAACGTGCTGGTGAACGCCGGCGGGCTGTGGAACCGGCTGTTCACCACCGTCGCGGCCGAGCACCCCGACGTCGCCACCGACTACCTGCACGTGGACGCGGCGACGATCGCCCTGGTGCAGGATCCGCAGCGCTTCGACGTGATGGTCACCGACAACCTGTTCGGCGACATCCTCACCGACCTGGCCGGCGCGATCACGGGAGGCATCGGGCTGGCCGCCAGCGCGAACATCAACCCGACCGGCGAGTTCCCGTCCATGTTCGAGCCGGTGCACGGCTCGGCGCCCGATATCGCGGGCCAGGGCATCGCCGACCCCACCGCCACGATCCTGTCGATGGCCCTGCTCCTGGACCACCTGGGGCGGGCTGAGGATGCCCAGCGCATCGAGGCCGCCGTGGACGCCGACATCGCCGAGCGCGGCGCCACGAAGCGGCCTACCTCTGTGGTCGGGGACGACATCGCCGCGCGCGTGCGCTGATCCCCGCACGGGGACTCACCGCTGCGGGCTCGCCGCGGTAGCGTGCTGCCAGCGGACGGAGAGCAATGAGCGGCCCCTATCAGTACGAGCAGTACCCCGAACCCCAGCCGCGACCGGTTCCGGCACCGGTCGCCTACATCGCTCCGCTCACCGACCAGCAGCCGGTGAGCACGCCGGTCGTGGTGGTCGCCTGGGTGGTCACGGTACTGACCGGCCTCTACATGCTTCCGTGGGCGATCGCTGCGAGCCGGGGCAAGGCGAACCAGTGGTCGGTGTTCGCGGTCAGCCTGCTCCTCGGCTGGACGATCGTCGGCTGGATCGTCGCGCTCGTGCTCTCCTGCACCGCACACCGTCCGCTCGCCGTCACGCCGCCGCTGCTCGGCTACACCCCGCTCGCCGCCCTGCCCGCAGCGCTGCCGCCCGCAGGGTGGTACCCGAATCCCGGCGGCCCCGGCCAGCGCTACTGGGACGGCCACGAGTGGACGCAGCACTACGCCTGAGCCGGTCCTTCCCGGCACTGCGGCACCGGGCTACCGCGGGCCTGCCCGGGCACCGCGCCGGGTGAACCCTGCCCCTGCTTCGCTGGGCTCCTACTTCTCGGCCAGGCTTCCGAACAGGTGCCGGTGCTCGCCGGTGACGCGTCCGGACACCCACCAGATGGCCTCGACCAGCACCGCTGCCAGCAGTCCCATTGCGGCGCCGGTGGCCATCATGGCGGCGTTGCTCGGGTCGAGTTGTGGGTCGAACCGCTTCAGGAACGGCCATGCGGCGATCCAGCCACTGACCTGGTAGGGCAGCCAGAAGATCACCAGGTAGGCCGCCACCGAGCACAGCCCGATCATCAGCAGCTTCCACCACTCGTACGGCCGGGCGGTGGTGATCATCACCCAGGCTCCGCCGATCATCAGCGTGAGCAGGGTCGCGGTGGACGCCTGCACGCCCGCCGTCGACTCGATCCCCGCGTTCGTGCGCACCATCAGGTAGGTGAGGAAGGTGACCACGGCCACCACCACCCCGGAGGGGATCGAGAAGCTCATCACCCGCTGCAGGAAGCCGTGCCGGGCCCGCTCGGCATTCGGGGCCAGGGCGAGGATGGATGCGGGAATGCCGATGGTGAACCAGCCCACGAACGAGATGTGGATCGGCACGAACGGGAACGGCAACCGCCACAGCGCCACCAGCAGCGCGAGAATGATCGAGTACATCGTCTTGGTGAGGAAGAAGTTCGCGACCCGCTCGATGTTGCCGATCACGCGACGGCCCTCCGCCACGACGTGCGGTAGCGTCGCGAAGCTGTCGTCGAGAAGCACCAGCTGGGCCACGGAGCGTGTGGCCGCCGCACCTGAACCCATCGCAACGCCCAGGTCGGAGTCCTTGATCGCGAGCACGTCGTTGACGCCGTCGCCGGTCATCGCGACGTTGTGGCCCTTCGACTGAAGGGCAGAGACCATCTGCCGCTTCTGTTGCGGCGTCACACGCCCGAACACTCCGGCGGACTGCACCCGGTCGGCGAACTGCTGCTCGTCGCTCGGCAGTTGGCGGGCATCGACGACCTCGCCGGACTCGACGCCGAGCGAACCGGTGACCGCTCCCACCGATGTGGCGTTGTCGCCGGAGATCACCTTCACAGCGACGCCCTGCGCAGCGAAGTAGGCCAGGGTGTCGCGGGCCTCCGGACGCACCTTCTGCTCCAGCACAACCAGGGCGCGCGGTTCCACCACTCCGGGGGCGTCCGGAGCGTCCACCACGCGGTCGCTCTCCCCCAGCAGCAGGACGCGGCGTCCGGTCGCCCCCAACGCCTCCGCGCGGGTCGCGGCCGGACTGCCGGGCGCCGCGAGCACGTCGGGTGCGCCGAGCACCCAGTTCCCGCGGTCACCGAACGACATGCCCGACCACTTCTTCGCCGACGTGAACGGCGCCATCGCTGTCACGTCCCAACTCTCGCCCTCCAGCTGCAGCGAGTGGGCCAGCGCTATAACCGAGGCGTTCGGACGCGGGTCCGCCGCGGCCAGCTGGGCGAGCACGGCCCGCTCGGAATCTCCTTCGCCGCCGAGCACGTCCAGCTCACCGAACTGGAGGCCGTTCTCGGTCAGGGTGCCGGTCTTGTCCGCGCAGACGACGTCCACCCGTGCGAGGCCCTCGATCGCGGGCAGCTCCTGTACGAGCACGTTCCGCTGGCCGAGCCGCACCACGCCCACAGCGAAGGCCAGCGAGGTGAGCAGCACCAGGCCCTCGGGCACCATCGGAACCAGGGCGCCGGCCATCGAGAGCACCTTGTCCTGCCAGAGCCCCGGTTGCGCCCACTGCACCCAGACCGTGGCCGCGCCCACCGGGATCAGCAGCCAGGTGATCAGCCGCAGAATCTTGTTGATACCGCTCTGCAGTTCGGACTTCACGAGCGAGAACTTGCTCGCCTCGATCGTGAGCTTCGCCGCGTAGGAGTCGTGGCCCACCCGGGTCGCACGGAACGCGCCCACTCCGGCCACGACGAAGCTGCCCGACATCACCTCGTCGCCCGGCTGCTTGAGCAGCGGGTCCGACTCGCCGGTGAGCAGCGACTCGTCCACTTCGAGGTAGGACGCCTCGACGACCTCCCCGTCCACGATCACCTGGTCGCCGGGCCCGATCTCGATGATGTCGTCGAGCACGATCTCCTCGCGGGCCACGAGCCGGGCTTCTCCGTCCCGCCGGACCAAAGGCTTCCCCTCCCCGACGACCGCCAGGTTGTCCAGGGTCCGCTTCGCGCGGAGTTCCTGCACGATGCCGATGCCGGAGTTGATGATGATCAGGAACCCGAACAGCGCGTTCACGATGCTGCCGGTGCTCAGCACGAGTGCGAACAGCACCATCAGCAGGAAGTTGATCCGGGTGAAGACGTTCGCCTTGACGATGTCCCAGGTGGTGCGGCCCGAGCGGGGAGGCAGGTCGTTGGCGAGCCCGCGCTCGACGCGCTCAGCGACTTCGGCAGCGGACAGGCCCGAGGCACGGCGGGTGTCGACGGTCACGCCGCCAGCCTGCCACACCGGAGCAATCGGGACGATCAGCGCAACTGCGGGGTCTCGCCCCGGAGTCGCTGCTCCCTGCGGAGCTGGCGCCGCAGCCGCCGCTCGTCGCCCCGGTTCGGGTAGCGGACGATCATCGTCCCGATCCCCAGCGAGCCGCTCAGCACCAGCACGGGCTGACCGGGCTCAGGCTCCTCGAGCACCTTGATCCGCCGCGAGCCGATGCCAGGACGGAGCCGGTCGGACTGCGCCGCCCAGCCCACCGGCAGCACCAGCACGATCGTTCCGGCGCCGCCGGAGACGTCCAGCTGGATCACCGGGGAGACCAGTCGGGCCCTGCGGAAGTCGAGCCGGACCGAGCCAAGGTCGCCGTGGATACGCAGGTATGGCGGAACGGTCCACGCCCCGTCCTTGCGGAGCGTGCTGCCGCCCGCGGCCAGCACGAGCGGGTCCTGGGGGCTGAAGCCGGGTCGAGGCGGCAGCGCCGGGGCAGGGACGGGAACCAGCGCCGCCGGACCGCCCGGGTCGGCCGCGTCCGGGACGAATGACTGGGCACCGGCCTGGTAGGTCGGCCACTCCGGTTCCTGCGGTGGCTGTGCCATGGCAGGAGCCTACCGACGAGCACCGACCTGTGGTGACCGACGGTCCCGGTGTCCGCGCGACACGGCGAGCTGTCGCCGTCGCTCAGGCCTTGGCGAGCGCCCCCACGACCAGCGTGCGGATCTCGTCGGCCTTCTGCGGCACCATGGTCATCGATGCGTAGGTCACGGTGTTCCCGTATCGCACGAAGGTGTCGGTGATCGGCAGCCCCTGGAGCGTCCCGGTGACCTGCACGAGATCCGGCCGATCCTCGCTCAGGCGCGCGACCACGTACGGCCCTCCGTATCGATAGCTGCACGGCTTTCGCAGCATCGCCCGAACGGCGGCCAGCTTGGCGGCGGCGGCATCCGGATTCGCGAGGACGATCGTGGTGACACTCGACCACTCCATGATGTCGAGCGCGACCCAGGGCGCCCCTGGCTCGGCGACGACCCGTGACGGGGTCACCTCGCCGGGTACGAGATCAGCCACCTTCCCGGTCTTCACCCCGAGGTTCCGGCCGGCTTCACTGTTCCTCCATGCCTTCTCCACCCGCCTGGCGGTGAGCGTGGGGCCGCCGGCGCCCGCAGTGGACGTCGGCGTGCCGCCGGGCATCGCGCACGCCGGCTCGGTGGGCACGGGATAGCTCGGAAGCTCGGCCGGACGAGCCGGGCTCGTGGCAGTGGAGGTCGAGGCCGTCGGCGTCTCCGTCGCGCGGAGGATCGGCGAACCGGAGACGGTCGGCCCGGGCGCGCCGGGCGGGGAAGGCAGACCGCACGCCGAACAGGACAGCAGCAGGATCAGAACGCTCGCGGCGACTGCCGCACGATGCGGGGGGTGACGGCGTCCCGGGGGTGGCACCATGCCACGGAAACTACACGAGCGCCGGGTGCCGCGGGGCTCCGGCGGCGAAGTCCCGCGAGCCGCTCCCCTCGGCGTCCTGCGCGGCTGTCGGCGACAGCTCGGCCCGGTGCCGGCTGGAGGCTCCGTGGGTGGCCGGAGCTCCCCAGGCTCAGGAGTTCCGGCCGCTCACGAGCACGCGGCTTACCGCGCCGCAGTGCCCTCCACGTAGTCGTCGTCGTGGTTCTTCACCCACGACATCAGGCCACGCAGCTTGCGTCCGGTCTCCTCGATCGGATGCTGCTCGGCCTTCGCGCGCAGCGCCTTGAACTCCGGTGCACCGGCGTCCTGGTCATCGATGAAGCGCTTCGCGAAGGCGCCGGACTGGATGTCGGCCAGCACCTCCTTCATGCGCTGCTTCACCGAAGCATCGATGATCCGGGGACCCGAGACGTAGTCGCCGAACTCCGCGGTGTCAGAGATCGACCAGCGCTGCTTGGCGATGCCGCCCTCGTACATCAGGTCGACGATCAGCTTCAGCTCGTGCAGGCACTCGAAGTAGGCCACCTCAGGCTGGTAGCCGGCCTCAGTGAGCACCTCGAACCCGGTCTCGACAAGGGCGGACATGCCGCCACAGAGCACGGACTGCTCGCCGAAGAGATCCGTCTCGGTCTCCTCTGTGAAGGTGGTCTTGATGCCGCCGGCACGAAGGCCGCCGATCGCCTTGGCGTAGGACAGGGCCAGCGGCCAGGCGTTGCCGGTCTCGTCCTTCTCGACCGCGACGATCACCGGGACGCCACGGCCCTCGGTGTACTCGCGGCGGACCAGGTGACCCGGGCCCTTCGGCGCGACCATGCACACGTCCACGCCGGCCGGCGGGACGATGTAGCCGAACCGGATGTTGAAGCCGTGCGCGAAGAACAGGGCGTCACCGGGCACCAGGTTGGGCTCGATCGCCTCCTTGTAGAGGTGGCGCTGCACCTGGTCGGGCGCGAGCACCATGATCAGGTCGGCCTCCTCGCAGGCCTGGGCCGGCGTGACGACCCGAAGGCCCTCGGCCTCGGCCTTCGCCCAGCTCTTCGAGCCCTCCCGCAGGCCGACCCGAACGTCGACACCGGAGTCGCGCAGCGAGAGTGCGTGCGCGTGGCCCTGGCTGCCGTAGCCGATCACGGCGACGTTGCGTCCCTGGATCACCGCGAGATCGGCGTCGTCGTCGTAGAACATCTGTGCCATCTGGATGTGCTTCCTCACTTAGTTGGCCAGCCGAGCGGCCGGACGGGTCTTCTCGATCTTGGCACGATCGGACAGGGATCTGCTGCCCCTGGCGAGTGCCACCAGCCCGGACTGCACGAGTTCGCGCACTCCGTAGGGCTTGAGCATCTCCAGCAGGGCCTCCAGTTTGTCAGGCGAACCGGTGGCCTCGATGGTCATGGAGTCGTTGTGGACGTCGACGGTCTTGCCACGGAACAGCTGGACGATCTCGATGATCTGGCTGCGCGTGGCCGGGTCGGCCTTCACCTTGATCAGGACGAGCTCGCGCCGCACCGCGGCGGCGTCCTCGAGCTCGACGATCTTGAGCACCTCGATCAGCTTGTTCAGCTGCTTGACGATCTGCTCCAGGACGAGCTGGCTGTCCACCGCCACCTGCACCGTGATCCGGGAGAACTCGTCGTTCTCGGTCGGGCCGACGGCGAGCGACTCGATGTTGTAGCCGCGCCGGGCGAACAGGCCGGCGATCCGGGCGAGCACGCCGGGCTTGTTCTCCACCAGCACGCTCAGGGTATGCGTGTTCACAGGACCTCCCCCTCCCAGTCGGGAGCGAGGTCCCGAGCGATCTTGATGTCGTCGTTGCTGGTGCCGGCTGCGACCATCGGCCAGACCATGGCGTCCTTGTGCACCACGAACTCGACCACGACCGGGCGATCGTTGATGGCCATCGCCTCGTTGATCACCCGATCCACGTCCTCGAGGGTCTCGGCCCGCAGCCCGACCGCGCCCATGGCCTCGGCCAGCTTCGGGAAGTCCGGGACAAGGTGGGTCTTCAGGTTGGTGTTGGAGTAGCGCTCCCCGTAGAACAGGGTCTGCCACTGCCGCACCATGCCCAGGCTGCGGTTGTTGATCACAGCGATCTTGATCGGAATGTCGTTCAGGGCGCAGGTGACCAGCTCCTGGTTGGTCATCTGGAAGCAGCCGTCGCCGTCTATGCCCCAGACCACGGCATCCGGGCGTCCCACCTTGGCTCCCATCGCGGCCGGGACGCAGTAGCCCATCGTTCCGGCCCCGCCGGAGTTCAGCCAACGGCCCGGACGCTCGTGCGGCAACAGGTGCGCGGACCACATCTGGTGCTGGCCCACGCCGGTGACGAAGGTGGCGTCCGGACCGGCGATCTCGCCGATCCGCTTGATCACGTACTCGGGGCTCAGCAACTCCTCCTGCAGCGGCTCCGGGTCGAGCGCGTACTTCGCCTTCAGCCCCTTCAGGTAGCGCCCCCACTCGCCGTAGTCGGGCAGGTCCGCGGTGCGCAGCAGGCTGTTCAGCTCGGCGATCACCTCGGAGAGGTGGCCGACGATCGGGACGTCCGCGACGCGATTCTTGGAGATCTCCGCAGGGTCGATGTCGGCGTGGATCACCTTCGCGTCCGGGGCGAAGGAGTCCAGCTTGCCCGTGACCCGGTCATCGAAGCGGGCGCCCAGGGTGATCAGCAGGTCCGAGCGCTGCAGCGCCCCCACCGCGGCCACGGTGCCGTGCATTCCCGGCATGCCCATGTTCAACTCGTGGCTGTCGGGGAACGCTCCGCGCGCCATCAGCGTGGTCACGACCGGGATCCGGGTGATCCGGACGAGTTCGGCCAGCGCGTCGTAGGCCTGCGCCTTCACCACTCCGCCACCCACATAGAGGACGGGGCGCTTCGCCTCGCCGATCAACCGGGCAGCCTCGCGCAACTGCTTGCTGTGCGGCTTGGCGACCGGGTGGTAGCCAGGCAGGTCCAGTTCCTCGGGCCAGACGAACTCGGCCGTCGACGAGAGCGCGTCCTTGGCGATGTCCACCAGCACCGGGCCCGGACGGCCGGTCGCGGCGAGATGGAACGCCGCCGCGATCGCATGCGGGATGCCCGTGGTCTCGGTGACGAGGAAGCTGTGCTTCGTGATCGGCATCGTGATGCCGCGGATGTCGGCCTCCTGGAACGCATCCGTACCGATCGCCTTGCTCGCCACCTGGCCCGTGATCGCGACGATCGGCACCGAGTCCATGTAGGCGTCGGCGATCGCCGTGACGAGGTTGGTCGCACCGGGCCCGGAGGTGGCGATGCACACCCCCACGCGGCCGGTGACCATCGCGTAGCCCTCGGCGGCGTGGCCGGCGCCCTGCTCGTGGCGGACCAGGATGTGCCGCACCTTCGAGTCGTAGAGCGGGTCGTAGGCAGGCAGGATCGCGCCGCCTGGGATGCCGAAGACGACATCGACGCCGACCCGCTCCAGTGACTCCACCAGGGCCTGGGCCCCGGTCAGGATTGTCGGTGACTCCCCGGGCATCTCTACCTCTCTTCGTTGACGGTTGGCGTACGGACGCAGAAAAAAACCCCCGCTGCTGACGCAGGCGAGGGAGCGTGTCGGTTGATGAACGCTGGGCTCAGCCGACACGCTGGCTAACTACGAGAAGGGACTTCCGCACGGGACAAGCGTGACTGCCGGAGCCGGCAATGTCAACACATGAGCGCGGCGTTTCACATCGTGGTCCGGCAATGGCGATCGGTGGGCGAAGGCTCAACCCGTGCCTTCGACTTCGGCACCAATTCTGAAGAATTCTCAGCCTCGGGGTGGATGCGGCGTCCGCACTGGGCGACGATGGTAACCAGCTCGCAGATCGAAGGGACCCCCCGATGTTCACCAACGCTGCGCACCTCACGTTCGCGCGTGCCGCCGTCGCAACGTCAGCGACGGCTGCCCTCCTGCTCGGGCTGGGCGGGTTCGGCAGCCCGGCCCGCGCGGACACCGCGGTCACACCACAGAGCGGATCGGTCACGATCAGTGGTGCGGGCTGGGGCCACGGCAAGGGCATGTCGCAGTGGGGCGCCTACGGTGCCGCCAGCAAGGGCCTGGACTACTCCGAGATCGTCGGCTTCTACTACCCCGGCACGACGCTGGACACGCTGGCGTCGAAGACCATCCGGGTATGGATCAGCGGCGACAACGACAACGGCGTCCACTTCCGCCCGATCAAGGGCCAGACCGTCACCGACTCCGCGGGCAAGAAGCTGACCCTGCCGTACGGGTCGAAGTACACCAAGTGGCGGATCCGCCGCTCCGGCAGTTCCCGCGTCCTCTACTACCGCAACACCTCCGGCACCTACGTGAAGTACGCCACCAAGCTCAACCCGAAGCGGGTCTGGTACGTGGCAAGCCCGACCGGCATCGTCAAGCTCGCCATGCCGGACGGCGCCACGCGCAGCTACCGGGGCAAGCTCGGCGCACGATTCTCCGGCTCGGGCCTGAAGACGGTGAACTACCTCTCGATCGAGGACTACCTGCGTTCCGTGGTGCCGGCGGAGATGCCGGGCGGCTGGTCCACCGAGGCGCTCAAGGCGCAGGCCGTGGCCGCCCGCACCTACGCGGCCTACCTGCGTGCCCACAGCACCGCGGGCATCTATGACCTGTGCGACACCTCGGCCTGCCAGGTCTACAAGGGCACGTCTTCGGAGTACAGCGCCACCGACAAGGCGGTCAGCGCGACCGCAGGCAAGGTGGTCGAGTACAAGGGCAACCTCGCCCTGACCATGTTCTCCGCGTCCAACGGCGGCTGGTCCGCCTCCGGAGGCTCGGGCTACCCGTACCTGAAGGCCCAGAAGGACCCCTACGACGGCGTGAAGCGGGACCAGTCCTGGACGGTGACGCTCAGCTCGTCGAAGGTCCAGAAGGCCTATTCGAGCATCGGCACCCTGAAGACCGTCCAGGTCACCGCCAGGGACGGGGACGGGACCTACGGGGGCCGCGTCGACCAACTGAAGATCAGCGGGTCGAAGGGCTCGGTGACCGTGAGCGGCTCCTCCTTCAAGAGCACCTTCGGCCTCAAGGAACGGCTGTTCACCGTGCTGGGTGGAGGCGGAACGACGTCCGCGACCAGCACGGCGACGACCACGGCGTCCGGCACCGCCACCAGCACGGCTTCCGCGTCCAGCACCGCGAGCTCCACCGCTTCCAGCACCGCGAGCTCCACCGCTTCCAGCACCGCGACGGCCACCGCCACGAGCACGGGGACCAGCGCCACGGGGGGCGCGGCCACCACCCTGACCGGCGACGTGGCGAAGGCCTACGACGCGCTCAGTGCCAGCCAGGCGAGCACGCTCGGCGAGCCGAAGACCGGGGTGGTGAAGACCTCCACCGGAACCTATGCCGACTTCGCGCTCGGCAGGATCACCTGCCCGACCGGGAAGGACTGCATCGTCAGCTTCGGCTGACCTCTCCAAGCCGCGACAGTCACCGGCTGGTCAGTGCTCGCCAACGATCTGGTGGTGCACCCGGTCGAGGTCGATCCCCTGCTCCTTCACCATCAGCTCGCGCAACCCGGGACGGTGGGCGTAACGCGGCACCAGGTGCACGTGCAAGTGGAACACCTCCTGGCCGGCGGAGATACCACTGCTGCTGAGCAGGTTCAGACCGTCCGCAGCGAGCCGATCGACGAGCAGCCGGCTCACCGCGCTGATCGCGGGCGCGATCTCGGTGAGCGCCTCCGGCTTGCCGAGCAGGTCGTCGACGTGCCGGCGCGGCACGACCAGGGTGTGCCCGACATGCCACGGGCTGATGTCGAGGAACGCGACCGCGTGCTCATCGGCGTAGACCTGCCGGGCGGGGATCTCGCCGGCGACGATCCGGCAGAACAGACACTCCATGGAGCTCAGCGTACGGGGAATCCGGCGTCGGCGAGGCCGGCCTTGACCTCGGCGATGCCCAGCGTGCCGTAGTGGAACACGCTGGCGGCCAGGACTGCGTCCGCGCCCGCCCGGGCGGCCTCGACGAAGTGTGCGACCGTGCCCGCGCCGCCGGACGCGATCACCGGGACGTCCACGACATCCTTCACCGCGGCGATCATCTCGACGTCGAAGCCGTCAGTCGTGCCGTCGGCGTCCATCGAATTGAGCAGGATCTCGCCCGCGCCACGCTCGACGGCCTCGCGCACCCAGGCGATGGCGTCCAGACCCGCGGCCCGGCGTCCGCCGTGGGTCGTGACACCGAAGCCGGAGGGCTGGCCCGGCTCGCGCCGGGCGTCCAGGGAAAGGACCAGCACCTGGTTGCCGAAGCGGTGTGCGATCTCGTCGATCGCTGCCGGGCGCTCGATGGCGCCGGTGTTGATGCCGATCTTGTCCGCACCGCTGCGCAGCAGCCGGTCGACATCCTCGACGCCGCGCACTCCCCCACCCACGGCGAGGGGGATGAACACGGTCTCCGCCGTACGCCGGACCATCTCGTAGGTGGTCGCACGGCCCTCCGCCGAGGCGGAGATGTCCAGGAAGACCAGCTCGTCGGCGCCCTGCTCGCCGTAGGCAGCGGCCAGCTCGACCGGATCACCCGCATCGCGCAGGTTCAGGAAGTTGACGCCCTTGACCACGCGTCCGTCATGCACGTCGAGGCAGGGGATGACCCGGATGGCGAGCGTCATGGCCTCAGGTTAGCGAGCCCCGGGGACGGTTCCCTTCCCGTTCACACCGGGGCCGACCCCATCCCCGTGTCTCAGGTGGGCGGCCGATCTGCGCCCTCGTCTCGCCGGACGGCGCCTCCTCGCGGCTCAGTCCTCGAGCGGGGCAGCGTCCACCACACCACGGCGGACGCGGAAGACCAGCTCGCGACAGGTGTCCCGCAGCGGCCCGGCCCCGACGGCGTCGGAGAGCTGGCCGGCAGCGTCCACCACCTGGCGTGCCCAGCGCACGAAGTCGCCGGCCGTGAGCCCGGAGAGGTAGAGCACGTCGGCCAGTTCCGCCCCGGCCGTCCACGCATGGATCGCTTCGGCGAAGCCGATGTCGGGCTCGTCGTGGCTGGGCAGGCGGTGGTCCCGCTCCGTGAGGGAGACCTGGCGCCAGACGCTCCGCAAGCGGATCTGGGCGTCCTCCGAACGCCGGTCAGGCATCCGCGCCGGGTTCCGCCGGTCGCCGCGCGCCTCGTAGACCAGACTCGACACCACCGCGGCCAGCTGCGCCGCGCTGAGCCCGTCGAACACACCGTCCCGGACAGCTTCCGCGGTGACCAGATCCAGTTCGGAGTAGATCCGCGCCAGCATCCGGCCCGAGTCCGTCACCTGTCGGCCACCGTCCGCACTCAGGTAACCCAACGACTCCAGCACCGAGCAGATCCGGTCGAACCGGACTGCGATGGTGTTGGTGCGGCGGTCCGCCTGTCGCTGCACGAGCTCGGTGTCACGCTCGAGCCTCAGCGCCGACTCCGCGTACCGGGCGTGCCGCTCCCGGTCGGGGCACTCATGCACCGGGTGGGCCCGCAGCTCCATCCGCAGCTCGGCGATCCGGGCCACGGCGTCCGGATCTGCGGCATCGGAGCTCGTACTGCGGGACGGCGGGTCGCGGTGCAGCTTCGCCTCCAGCGCGGCGGCGAGGTTCCGCCGGAAGGACGCCGAGCGCGCATCAAAGTGCTTGGGCACCTTCATGTGCGAGCCGACGCTCGGCGGTTCCGGGAAGTCCGCTGCCGAGAGCCGCTTCAGCTGGCGATCGACAGTGAGCACAGTCGGCGTCGGCCCGTTGCCGCCCAGCCCGGCGTCCACAACCACCGCCCAGTGCCGGTGCCGCTTGCCCGGCACGTCGATGATGTCGCCGACCCGAAGTCCCTGCATCACCTCGATCGTCTCGCTGCGCCGATCGGCGCGGCGCTCCCGGGCGGCCTGCGCCTCGACCGCCGAGATCCGGCCCCGCAGCCGGAAGTACGCCTGGGCATCACCCCGGTCGCAGGCGGCCTCCGCCCACTCGGCCGCGATCCGGGTCCTGTTCCCTGCGATCGCGTGCGCGAGTCCGACCACCGAGCGATCGGACTGGTACTGGGCGAAGGACTGCTCGAGCAGGCCGCGGGCCCGCTCGCGTCCTACGGTCGCGACGAGGTTCACGGCCATGTTGTAGGTGGGCTGGAAGGACGACCGCAGCGGATAGGTGCGCCGGGACGCGAGGCCCGCGACGGCCCGCGGGTCGAGGCCGGCCTGCCAACAGACCACGGCATGCCCCTCGACATCGATGCCGCGCCGGCCCGCGCGTCCGGTGAGCTGGGTGTACTCCCCCGCCGTGATGTCCGCGTGCGTCTCACCGTTGTACTTCACAAGCTTCTCGAGTACGACGCTCTTCGCGGGCATGTTGATGCCGAGCGCGAGCGTCTCCGTGGCGAACACCACCTTGACCAGCCCGGCAGCGAAAGCTTCCTCGACCATCTCCTTGAACGCCGGCAGCAGACCTGCGTGATGGGCAGCGATGCCATCGGTGAACGCGGCCAGGAACCGGTCGTAGTCGAGTGCGGCGAGGTCGGACGGACTGAGCCCCGCCGTGTGCCGGGACGCGATCTCGGCCAGCGCGCGGCGCTCGTCCGGGGCCGTCAGCCGCAGTCCGGAGCTGGCCAGCTGGCCGACGGCGGTGTCACAACCCTGCCGGGAGAAGATGAAGTAGATGGCTGGGAGCAGGCCCTCGGCAGCCAGGCGCTCGATGGTGGCGTCCCGCCGGGGAACGAGGCGGCGGCTCGCGTCCATCCGCTCGCGCGCGGCGGCGCCGCCGTAGCGTCCCGAACCGTAGGCGGTGGTGCGACGGCCGTTGCCAGAGCGTCCGCGGGGCCTGCGGCTGTCGTCGCGGACGTCGCGGGACTCCTCCTTGGCCAGGCGCACCAGTTCGGGGTTCACGTCGTCGCCCGCGAACAACTCGAGCAGTCGCCGTCCGACCATCACATGCTGGTACAGGGGCACCGGCCTGCGCTCGGTGACGACCACCTCGACACCGCCCCGCACCTCGGAAAGCCAGTCGCCGAACTCCTCGGCGTTGCTGACCGTCGCGGACAGCGCGACCAACTGGACGGAGTCGGCGAGGGAGATGATCACCTCCTCCCACACCGCACCCCGGAACCGGTCGGCGAGGTAGTGCACCTCGTCCATCACCACGAAGCCGAGGTTGGCAAGGGTGGGCGAGCCGGCGTAGAGCATGTTGCGCAGGACCTCGGTGGTCATCACCACTACCGGAGCCTCGCTGTTGATGCTGGTGTCGCCGGTGAGGAGGCCGACCGAGCTCTCGCCATGGCGCGCGCACAGGTCGTGGTACTTCTGGTTGCTCAGCGCCTTGATCGGGGTGGTGTAGAAGCACTTCCGTCCGCTCGCGAGCGCGAGGAACACGGCGAACTCCCCCACGATGGTCTTGCCCGCCCCGGTCGGCGCCGCGACCAGGACGCCGTGACCGACGGCCACGTGCTCGCAGGCCTCCACCTGGTACGGGTCGAGGACGAACGAGTAGAGCGCGCGGAAGGAGGCCAGGGAGTCCACGGTGCCCAACCTAACCGACCTCCCGGCGTGGACGGAAAGGAGAACCGTCCCCTTATCGGCCACAACCTCACCGACCCGCCGGCGTGGACGAAAAGGAGAACCGTCCCCTTATCGGCCAGCGATGGCGACGGACTCGGGCACGAAGACGCTGAGCATGTCCGGCACGGCGCGCAACCGCAGCGGGACCGCGCCCAGCTCCTCGCCGTCGCCCATGCCGTAGAGGCCGTCGCCGTCCACCACGACCTCGCGGGCGCGCAGCCGTTCCACGGCCGGGTCGCGCACATAGCCGCCGTCGAACATCCGGGGCAGCAGGCGCAGCAGGGTGACCCTGCTGACCGGATGGATCACGGTCAGGTCGAGCAGGCCGTCCGTGACGTCGGCGTCCACGCAGCCCTGCATGCCGCCCCCGAACCAGCCGGCGTTCCCTACCGCGACGAACATGGCGGTCTGGTTGCGCGGCTCGCCGTCGATCAGGAGCCGGTACGGCAGCGGCTCGAACCGGCTCAACTCGGCGAGCGCGGCCCAGGTGTAGCTGAGCTGGCCAAGGTTCCAGCGCAAGTGGTTCGTGCGGTAGTTCACCCGGGCGTCGAACCCGGTGCTGACGATCGAACCGACCCACCGCCGCTCGGCTCCGTCCACCAGCCGCCCGGTGGCCTCCAGCAGGTCCATCCGCAAGGTGTGCCCGGCCACGATCGCGCGGAGGGCGCCGGGCAGGTCGTTGGGGACGCCGACGCCGCGGCAGAAGTCGTTGCCCCGGCCCGCCGCCACCAGCCCGAGCGGCACGTCCGTGCCGGCACAGGCGTTCAGGCCGAGGTGCATCATGCCGTCCCCGCCCATCACGATCAGGGCGTCGCGGCGATGCCCCTCCACCGCGGGACGCACCTGCTCGACCGCCTGGATGCAGCGCAGCCGGGCATCGGCGTACGACGTGGTCAGGTGGACGTGCAGGTTGACGCCCGGCAGCCCGTCCACCAGGCCGGCGGTGAGTTGCGGCAACAGCGTGCGGGCCCGGCCGCGTCCGGCTGCCGGGTTCACCACCACCGTGAGGGTGGGCCCGTCGTAGCCGAGTGCCAAGTCAGGCCCCTGCCGGGACCAGCGCAGCCTTCGCCTTGCGCTTGTCGTTGACCTTGCAGACCACTTCGGCCACCAGGTACAGCAGGGTCATCGGGATCGACAGCGCGAGCATCGAGAACGGGTCGGTGGACGGGGTCGCCGCCGCGCCGAACACGAAGATGCCGAAGATCACATAGGTGCGCACCTTCGCCAGTTGGGTGGCCTTGAGCACGCCCACCAGGTTCAGCCCGACGACGACCACGGGAATCAGGAAACCGAGGCCGAAGATGAGCATCAGCTTCAAGGTGAGTTCGAGAAAACCGGCGACATCGATCAGGTTCAGCACCGGGACGCTCGACGGAGTGAAGGCCAACATCACCGAGATGCCCTGCGGCATGATGTAGTACCCGATCAGCACACCGAGCAGGAACAGCGGGACCGCTGCCGACATGAAGCCCAGCGCGTACTTCTTCTCCTTCGCCAGCAGCGCAGGGACGATGAACGCCCATAGCTGATACACCCAGAACGGGCTGGCCAGTACCACCCCGGCCACCACGCAGACCTTCATGGCAAGGATCAGTGGCGTGGTCACCCCGGTGATCACCGTGGTCGGGTCGAGGTTCGGATTGCTCTCGGCGAGCATCTGCCGGGCCAGCAGGTAGGGCCGAAGCATCACCTGGTAGAGCTGGTCGTAGAAGATCGCGGCGAGCAGGCTCATCACGATGATCACGATCACCGAGACGACCAGTCGATAGCGCAACTCGCGCAGGTGGTCACCGAGCGACATCGTCCCGCCCGGCCCGGCCTCGGGGGGCCTGAGCCAGGCGAAGCGGCGCCGCTTCCCCTCAGCCATGGAGCGTCAGGACTTGTCTGTGCCGGACTCGGGTGTCGCCGGGGACGCCGGCTGGGCCAGCGAGGCCGGCGGTTCGGAGGGGCTGGCGCCCGAGCGGAGCGCGGAGGTCTCCTCCTTGAACTCCCGGATCGCCTTGCCTGCGTTCTTGCCGATCCCCGCCAAGCGGGAGCCGCCGAACAGCAGCAGCGCGATCAGGGCGAGGATGACCCATTCCCAGCCACCAAGACTCGGCACGGCACTCTCCTTCTGATCCGGATTACTCTGCGCAACCTTAGCTCTCCCGACCCAGCGGTGGGTCACGCCGGAAGCGATCCTCTGCTTCGACCGGATGAGTCGGCCGCCCGGTTCCGGTGCGGCGACGTTCCGGCCAGCCCGCCAGGGCCCGGACGTCGGGCTCAGCTGCCGGGACGCTGCGGCAGCTCCGGCTGGATCTGCGAGACCAGGTCCGAGAGTTCGCCGGCACGCGTCCCGAGCATCTCGAGCTCGGAGAACAGGTCGGACGCCTTGTGCCACAGCCAGACGCCGTAGCTGATCACCATGATCAGCCCGGCGAGGGCGATCCCGCCGAACACCAGCACCCAGACCATGACGAAAACCCTACTCCGTCCCGTAGGCGGCGAGAGCCTCGGCCGCGGCCTCCCTGGCCCCCGCAGCGGCCTCCGCGGGCAGCACCGCCAGCACGTCGCGGCCCAGCCGCAACAGCAGCGAGCGAAGCCACGCGGGGTCGGCGACCAGCAGGTCCACCTCGAGTGCGTCCGCCTCCCTGCGCACCGCCCGGATCGGGTAGTACTCGGTGATCCAGGAGGCCTCCGGCTTCAGTCGCAGCGTGACCTCTGCCGCGTCCGGACGCTGCTCCAGCCAGCCCGGTCCGAACTCCGGCGGGTCCCCGACCTCACCGGCAGGCTCTCCGGTCCGCGCGACGCCGCCGATCCGGTCCAGCCGGTACGTCCGCCACGCGGCCCGGTCCAGCGCCCACGCCTGAAGGTAGCCGAACCCGTCCCGGGTGATCAGCTTCACCGGTGCGACCCGGGGCCGGGACGGCGCCAGCCCGGCGTCGGTGTAGTCCAGCTCGACGAGTTCGCCGGCCGCGGCCGCCTCGGCCAGCTGCTCGCGGATCTCGCCGGAGCCGCCCGCAACCGCCACCTGCGCCGTCGGGGTACCCGCACCCGCTGCCCGCTCGAGCTTGGCGAGCGCACTCTCGATGCCCTCGGCGAGATGCCCTCCGGCCAGCTCGCGCACCGCACGCAGCGCCACCACCAGGCTCATCGCCTCATCGGGAGTGAACCGCACCGGACGGTTCAGGTACTCGGCATTGGTCAGCCGGATCCGCCCGGACTCGGCGACCGTCTCCATGTCGATCTCGATCAGGTCGCCGGGCATCCCCCCGGGCAGACCGCAGTACCACAGCACGTTCAGGTCGTCGAGCAACTGCTCAGCGCTGACCCCGAAGACCGCGGCGGTCGCACCGAGCTCGGCGTCCGGGTGCGACTGGAGGTAGGGAACCAGGGCGAGCAGCCGGTTCACCTGGTCGGCAGAGGTCATGACGCCCCCCTCGCCGTCGCGCGCAGCTCGGTGAGCACCGCCCGCCGCACGTCCGGCGGGGCCAGCACCACCACGTCCGCGCCGTGCGCACACACCTCTCCGACCAGGTCGCCGGCCCTCGCGTAGCTCACCGAGAGCGCGTCGTAGCCGGCCGGCACCTCCTGCTCCGGAGTGACCGGACGGCCACGGCGGCGCAGTTCCGCGGCCCGGCCGGGCCGGATCGCGAGGACCACCTCCGCGTCCGGCTGGCCTGGCTCGAGGCTGCTCCACGCCGCGTCGAGGTCGATGTCCGGCACCGTGTAGCTGCCGGGCTTGCCGATCCGCTCGGCGGCGGCGTCCACCCGGGCCACCTTGAACATCCGCGGCTCCGCCTTGTCCCGGTCCCGGCAGAGCAGGTACCACGCACCACGCCGATAGGTCATCGCCCACGGCTCGACGCGCCGCTGCTCGCCCTTGTAGCCGAACCGGATCGGGGCGCGGTCGACGGTCGCCTCCCAGATGCTGGCGAACGCAGGTTCCCTGGCTCCGATGGACGGCGCCAGCGCGTCCAGCCGCGCCGGGTCGGGGTCGAGGCCCGACGCGCGCAGCTTGGCCAGCGCCGTGACCGCCTGCTCCGCCTGCGTGGCCGACTCCCACACGGTCGCAGCCAGGCCCAGGGCCGCGGTCTCGGCTGGACTGAACTCGATCGCCGGCAACTCGAAGTCCTTGCGCCGGATCCGATAGCCGACCTCGTCGGGGAACAGCGGGTTGTTGCTGCCGGTCTCCACCGGCACGCCCATCGCCCTCAGCTCGTCCTTGTCCCGCTCGAAGGTTCGCTCGAAGGCCGAGTCGGACAGGTCGTGGTAGCCCTCGACCACCTGACGGATCTGGCTCTTCTCGATGAACCGGCGGGCCATCAGCAGGCAGATCGCCAGGTTCATGATCCTCTCGGACTTGCGCGGCGACACGCCGGTGACGTTACCCGATCTGCTTGACTGACACGCGCACATTCACGGCTCGGCGAGGGAGGGACAGGTGGCCGGACGGTTCGCCCCCAGTCCCACCTCAGACCTGCACCTGGGCAACCTGCGCACAGCGCTGGTCGCCTGGCTGCTCGCGCGCACCACCGCAGGCGAGTTCCGGCTACGGGTGGAGGACCTGGACACCCAGCGGGTCGCCGCCGCCCCCGAGGTGGCCCGGCGTCAGTTGGCGGACCTGGCCGCACTCGGCCTGGACCACGACGGCGAGGTCGTCTGGCAGAGTCGGCGCCTCGACGCCTATGCCGACGCGGTGGCCGGGCTCGACACCTACCCGTGCTACTGCACCCGGCGCGAGATCGCCGAGGCCGCGTCCGCACCGCACGGGGACGCGTTCCGGCCCTATCCGGGCACCTGTCTGCGGCTGTCGGCATCCCGCCGGGCCGAGCTGGAGGCGACCCGGCGTCCGGCCCTGCGCGTGCGCGCCAACGGGGCCTCCAGCACCGTGCAGGACCTGTGGGCCGGTGAGGTCACCGGGACGGTCGACGACTTCGTGATCGTCCGCAACGACGGCGTCCCCGCCTACAACCTTGCGGTCGTCGTGGACGATCTCGCGATGGGTATCGACCAGGTCTGCCGGGGCGATGATCTGCTGTCATCCGCCCCGCGCCAGGCGTGGCTGGCCCGGCAGTTGGGCGGGACCTCCCCGGGCTATGCCCACGTCCCGCTCGCGGTGAACCCGGACGGCAGGCGGCTGGCCAAGCGGGACGGGGTGGTCACCCTCGCCGATCTGGCCGGGCTCGGCTGGTCACCCGCTCACGTCCTGGCCCGCCTGGCCCGTTCGTTGGGCCTGGCCGCCGCCGGAGAACCGGTGACGACCGCGGAACTGCTGGCCCGGTTCGACCCGTCCGCGCTCCCGCGCGAGCCGTGGATCGTCGATGCGCGTCAGCCGGCCGCGGCGGCCTGGGAGAACAGCAGGTCGAGCACGTAGACGACCGTGTCTCCGGCCTCGACGGGCGGGTTGTTGCTGCCCTCGGGGAAGCCGTCGGCCGGCGGCAGCACCAGCAGCACCCGGGAACCGACCCGCTTGCCCTCCAGGCCAGTGTTCCAGCCGGGGATGAGGTTGCCGAGCGTGCCGCTGGTCGGGGTGGCGAAGCCGTCGTCGATCAGCTTGCCGGTCTTCCACGAGTAGCCCACGTACCGCGCGGTGATCGTGTCCGACTTCGCGGCCTTCGGCCCGGTGCCCTCGATCAGCACGGTGGACGACATCTTCGTCGGCGCGCTGCCGGACGGGATCGTGACGGTCGGCTTGTCGGCGGCGGAGCCGGTGACCTTCGGCAGTCCGGACGGCGGGGTGAGCACCTTGCCCTCGGGCTGGTTCACCGACACCGCGAGGATGTCGACGACGAAGATCAAGGTATCGCCGATCTGGTAGCCGTCAGGGCCGCTGGTCGGGCTCGCGTCGTAGGCGTCCGAACCGGGCATGGCGATCAGCACCCTGCTCCCCGCCCGCTGGCCGGTCAGCCCGTCCTTGAAGCCGGCGATCACCTGGCCGAGGGGGAAGGTCGCGGGGGTTTTGCTGGAGTACGACTCCGCGAACATCTTCCCGGTGCGGCCGTTCATGCCGTAGTAGTGCACAGTGACCGAGCCGTCCTCGACGGCCTTGTACCCGGTGCCCTTGTCGAGCACCTCCACCCGCGTCTTGTCGATCGCGAACGGGGTCTTCACCTTCACGGTCGGCTTCTTGCCCTTCTGCCCCTTGACCGTGATCGCATCCAGGGAGTCCTGCGGCTTCACCGTGGAACTCGGGGACGCCGTCGGCGTCGCCGACGCGGTCGGGGTGGCGCTCACCGTCGGCGACGGGGTCGCGGACGGGTTGCTGCACGCGGCCAGCGCCAGGACGCAGGCGAGAACGGGGATCACACGGGCTGAAGACACGCCGAGAGGATACCCGGACCTCCTGTGCCGGCGCCCCGAACCCGCCGGGATGGGCAGGCCAATACCGCCCATCCCACTCCCGGGCGGCCGCCACCGGGCTCTCGAGGGACCGGACCTCACCCAGGGCCCAGCATCGCCAGCAACTCCTCCAGCTCCGCCGTGCGGCTCTCCCGTGGGTCGGCCAGGGTCAGCGTCCGCTCGACCCGGCGTCCGTCGGGACCGGGCAGGTCGTGCACCGTGCAGGCCTGCCAGTCCACGGTGAAGCGCAGGTTTCGCGCGGAGGCCGCCGTGATGAGGCGGGACCGGGCAGCCGCACGGGTGGCCGTCGGCGGCGCGGTGAGGGCCCGCTCGACCTCCACGGGGCCGGTGAGGCGGCGCACCGCCCCGGACTCCTCCAGCACCCGGAACACCCCACCCAGTTCGTGGAACGCCAGGTCGAGCTGGGCGAGTCGCGAGTCGTCGGCTGCGAGGTGGTGGCGCTCCTGGAACTCGGTCAGCAGCCGCCGCTTGGCCACCCACTCCACCTCGGTCGCGACCCGCTCCGGCTCGCCGTCCGCGAGGGCATCCAGCACCCGCGCCCAGAGCGCGGCCAGCCCCGGTTCCGCGTGCTCGCCGGCCAGCTCGAGGTGGATGCGCTGCAGGTCGACGGCGGTGCGGGTGCGCCCGTCCGCCAGCTCCAGCGGCGCGAGCGGGTCCCGCGCCACCCGGCGCAGGGCTGCCGCCGGGTCGAGGAGCCGCAGGGCGGCCAGACGCGGATCCGGTCCACCGGGACGGTCCAGCAGCTCGAGCACGGCGAGCGTGGTTCCGACCTTCAGCCAGGCGGACGGCTCGGCAAGATTGGAGTCACCGGCCAGCACGTGCAGGCGACGGAACCGGGTGGCGTCCGCCAGCGGTTCGTCCCGGGTGTTGACCAGCGGCCGGGCGCGCGTGGTCAGGGCGGACAACCCGGTGTGAAGGTGGTCGGCGCGCTGGCTGATCGTGAACTCGCCGCGGTGCCAACGGCCGGCGCCGCAGAGCACCTGCCGCGTGATCAGGAACGTGGTCAGCAGCTCGACCGCCGGCTCGAGGTCGAGACCGCGGCCCACGAGGTAGTTCTCGTGGCAGCCGTAGGAGTTGCCGAAGCTGTCGGTGTTGTTCTTGAACAGCCGGAACGTGACGTCGGTCCCGGTCCCCGCGGCCAGCTCGGACGCGCGCGCGGCCAGCGCCAGGACCAGGTCGTCCCCGGCCCGCTCGGCGACCAGTTCCTCGCGGGCGGTGCGGCACTCGGGCGTCGCGTACTCGGGGTGCGCACCCACGTCCAGATAGAGGCGTCCGCCGCTGCCGAGGAAGGCGTTCGCCGAACGGTGCTCCGCGACGACCGGACGGAACAGCAACTCGGCCGCCTCGGGCGCGCTCAGCCGGCGTCCACCCGCGTGGGCACTCAGCCCGTACTCGGTCTCGACGCCCAGCACCCGCTGCATGGTCCTAGAGCTTCACGAGGTCGAGCAGCGCACCCAGCTCGTCGCGTGTGAGGTCGCGGACCGCGCCCGACTTCAGGTCGCCGAGACGGACCGGGCCGATCGAGATCCGGGAGAGTTTGCGCACGGGGTGCCCGACGGCGTCGAACATGCGCCGCACCACCCGGTTGCGGCCCGAGTGCAGCGTGACCCGGACCAGGCTGCGCTCGCCGACCCGCTGGATGAGCTTGGCCTGGTCGACCTTCACCGGCCCGTCCTCGAGGTCCACCCCCGCCCGCAGCTGCCTCAAGGTGGCCTCGGTGACCTGGCCCGACACTTCGGCGACGTAGGTCTTGGGCACCTCGAAGGACGGGTGCGCCATTCGCTGGGCGAAATCGCCGTCGTTGGTGAGCAGCAGCAGGCCCTCGGTGTCGGCGTCGAGCCGGCCCACGTGGAACAGCCGGCCCCGATTCCCCAGGTAGTCGGCGACGGTGGGGCGCCCCTGCGGGTCCTCCATGGTGGAGACGACCCCGCGCGGCTTGTTCAGCACCACGTACAGGTGGGGGCGCTGGGGCGGGATCCGCTTGCCGTCCACCCGGATGGTGTCGGACGCCGGGTCCACACGGACGCCCTGCTCGCGCACCACCTCGCCGTTCACCTCCACCCGTCCCCTGGCGATCAGGTCCTCGGCCGCCCGGCGGGAGGCGACACCTGCCTGCGCCAGCACCTTCTGCAGGCGGACGCCCTCCCCTTCGCTCATGCCGTCTCCTCGCCATCCGTGTCCGCCGAGGGGGTGCCGGCGTCCTCCGGGACGGCGCCGGCTCCGCCGATCGGGAGCGGCTCGTCCGACCCGTGGCCGGCCAGCCCGGCGAGCTCCGCCTCCAGCGCGGACGCGTCCGGCAGGTGCGGCGCCAGGGCCGGCAGTTGGTCGAGGCTGGTCAGGCCCATCCGCTCCAGGAAGTAGCTGGTGGTGGCGAACAGGCGGGCACCGGTCTCCTCGTCCCGACCGACTTCCTCGATCAGGTCGCGGGTGGCGAGGGTGCGGATCACCCCGTCAACGTTCACTCCTCGCACCGCGGACACCCGGCCCCTGGAGATCGGTTGCAGGTAGGCGACCACCGCCAGGGTCTCCAGCGCGGCCTGGCTGAGCGTCCCGCGTTGCCCCTCCAGCAGCCAGCGCCCGATCACGTCCGCGTGTTCCTCGCGCGTGTAGTAGCGCCAGCCGGCGCCCACCCGGCGCAGCTCGAAGCCGCGTCCGGTCTCGTCGTAGAAGGTGGCCAGTTCGGCCAGGCACTCCTCGACCTCAGCTGTCGGCGCGCCCACGGCCTCGGCGAGGTCCGAAGCGGGCACCGGCTCGGTGGCCATCAGCAGCAGCGCTTCCACTGCTCCGGCGAACGTGCTCATTCGGTGGTCTCCTCACTGGAGGTCGTGGCCTCGTCGAATTCTGCGCCGATCCGCTCCGCGTCCACCTCGGTGCCGAGCCAGCGGACGGTCAGCTCGCCCAGCGGCGTGAGCTGTTCGAAGCCGACCGCCTTCTCGCGGAACAGCTCCAGCAGGGCGAGGAAGCGTGCGACGACGACGAGCCGGTCGGCCGCGTCGGCGACCAGCGCGCGAAACGTCAGGGTCTGGTGCTCGTGCAGCCTGCGCACGATCTCCTCGGCCTGCTCGCGCACGCTGACCAGCGGCTGGTGGAGGTGTTCGAGGCCCACCAGCGGCGGGTCCTTCGGCGTGAGGGCGCGACCTGCGAGAACCGCGATCACGTCGGCGAACCCGTCCAGCTCCACCTCGGGGAGCAGGCTGGCGAACCGTTCCTCCAGGCCCCCCGGACGCGGATACCGCCGCGCCTGGGTGTCCAGCGTCTGATGGATCCAGGCGCTGACGATCTTGAACGCCCGGTACTGCAGAAGCCGCGCGAACAACAGGTCGCGGGCCTCGAGCAGCGCCAGGTCCTCCGCGTCCTCCACCTCGCCCTGGGGCAGCAGGCGGGCAGCCTTCAGGTCCAGCAGCGTGGCGGCGACGACGATGAATGAGCTCGTCTGGTCGAGGTCCCAGGCCGTGGCACCCCGGCTGGCCTGCATCTGCTTGATGTGGGCGACGAAGTCGTCGGTGACCTGCGAGAGCGCGACCTCGGTCACGTCCAGCTTGTGCCGGGAGATCAGCTGCAGCAGCAGGTCGAACGGGCCGGAGAAGTTCGTCAGGTGGACGGTGAAGTCCTCCTGGGCGGACAGCAGGCTCACGACGCGCCGAGACCGCGGACCAGGTCGGAGTCGCCCCCGCGTGCGACCAGGTCGGCCACGGCCAGCCCGATCGCGGTGCGGACGATCCGGCCACGGTCGACGGCCACCCCGTGCTGGGCACGCAAGGTCAGCCGGGCCTGTTCGAGCGCGAGCAACTCGTCGCTGCTCACGTAGACGGTGATCTTCTCATCGTGGCGGACGCGTCCGGAGCCCTGCGGCGTCGGCGACTGGTCGGTCGTCGCCTGCGGCGGGGCGGGCGCCGGCGGTACGACGTCGGGGACCGACGTCGGGCGGAACAGTTCCGACGCCCCGGGGAGGCCTACACGCCGGGACATCTGGCGAGCACCTCCCGGGCGAGCATGCGGTACGCGGCAGCGCCCGGCGAGGACGTGGCGTAGGTGGTGATCGGTTCGCCGGCCACCGTGGTCTCCGGGAACTTGATGGTGCGCCGGATCACGGTGTGGAAGACCGTCTCGCCGAACGCCTGCACGACGCGTTCCAGCACTTCGCGGCTGTGCAGGGTGCGGGCGTCGAACATGGTGCCGAGGATGCCGAGCACTTCGAGTTCGGGGTTCAGGCGGTCCTGCACCTTGTCGATCGTGTCGGTCAGCAGTGCGATGCCACGCAGGGCGAAGAACTCGCACTCCAGCGGCATGATCACCTTGTCGGCGGCGGTGAGCGCGTTCACGGTGAGCAGGCCGAGGGAGGGTGCACAGTCGATCAGGATCATGTCGTAGCTGTGACGCACCTTGGTCAGCACCCGGCGCAGCGTCTGCTCCCTGGCCACCTCGGAGACCAGCTGCACCTCGGCCGCGGACAGGTCGATATTGGACGGCAGCAGGTCCATCCCGTCCACCACGGTCGAAGTGATCACGTCCTCAGGCGTGGTGTGCTTGTTCAGCAGCAGGTCGTAGATGCTGGTCTCCAGCGTGTGCGGATTCACCCCGAGACCGACCGAGAGCGAGCCCTGGGGGTCGAAGTCGACCAGCAGCACCTTGCGCCCGGTCTCGGCGAGCGCGGCGCCCAGGTTGATCGCGGTGGTGGTCTTGCCCACCCCGCCCTTCTGGTTGCACATCGCGATGATCAGGGCACGCTTCGGCTTGGCCGGGTCCGGCGCGGTGGGCTCGGGAAGGTCGGGCAGCGGACGCCCCGTCGGACCCAGCTCGCCCGCGCCCAGTGTGGGTTCGGGATCGACGAGGGCCGTGGTATCGGTATTGCTCACGGCCGCGATCCTAGACCGAAATGTCGACAAGTCTCCTCCGACGCGCCGTGGCTCACGCGTCCGGGAACAGGAGTTCCGCCTGCACCGGGCAGTGGTCGGACGGCACCGGCCCGTCGGCGAAGAAGGGGTGGCCGTCGATCATCCGGACGCCGGGCCCGGTGACCACCTGCCAGGTCCGCACGTCGATGCCGGGCGAGACGAAGATGTAGTCGTAGCGGTACCCGTCGGTACGGATCGCGCGATACGTCCAGCGCCCCCCGACCTCGGCACCGAAGCTGTTCAGCGACGCGGCCCCCGGCACCTTGCTGATGTCCTCTGCTGCGAGCGTCGCGGAGTCCCTCAGGCCGGCCCCGGCGAAGGAGACCAGCGGAGCGGCGAACTTGTCCCGGGTCTCGGTCGCCCGCACGTTCAGGTCGCCGAGCAGGATGGTGGGCAGCGTGCCGCCGGGATTGAGCTTCTCCAGCAGGGCCACGATCTCGCGCGCCTCCGCCGCGCGCTCCGAGGCCTTGTACGCCTTCTGGAACGGGTCGAGGTGCGTGTTGGCGACCAGGACCACGTGTCCGCTGCGCAGGTGCCGGAGCCGGCACCACCCGACATGGCGGGGCAGGTGGCCCTGGGTGATGTCGAGCGAGCCATCGGCCAGCACGTCGAAGGCCTTCTTCCTGACCAGCAGCGGCACGTTGAGCCGCGGGTGGATCACCTCGTAGGCGGGAAGCAGTGGGGCGAGCACCCCCACCGGGAGCCGCCGGGGCGGGTTGGCCTCGTTCTCCTGCAGGCCCACGATGTCCGGGTTCGCGCCGCGGATCCAGCGCGCCATCACCGGAACCCGGTTCGACAACCGCACGTCGGAGTCCTTCACCGCGGCCCGGAAGTGCGCACCGCCGAGGTTCGGCGTGAGCATGTTGTAGGTCATCACGCGCGCGGTCCAGCCGGGGTGCGGGGTCGCCGATGCCGTCGGCGTCGACGCGGGCGGGTCGGACGGTTCCGGAGGAACCGGCGACGCCGGGGGCGAGACCAGCGGTGCGGCTGTCGACGCGCTGCAGCCGGCCAGCCCGAGGGCCAGCCCGGCGAGCATCAGGTCACGACGACCGAGCGAGGACATGCGGACAGAGTAGTCGGCGCTCAGCGCGCCCTCGGATGCGCGGAGAGGAACACCTCGCGCAGATGTTCCACCGTGACCAGCGTGTAGATCTGGGTGGTGGTCACCGAGGCGTGCCCGAGCAGTTCCTGGACCACCCGGACGTCCGCTCCCCCGTCCAGCAGGTGGGTGGCGAAGGAGTGCCTCAGGGTGTGCGGGGAGACCTCCACGCCGAGGTGGGCCGACTCTGCCGCCTTCTGCAGCACGCCGTAGGCGCTCTGCCGGCTGAGCCGCTGGCCCCGGCTGTTCAGCAGCAGCGCAGGGGACGGACGGGTCGACGCCTGCGCGAACCCGGGACGTCCACGGACCAACCAGGCCTCGACCGCGCGGCGGGCGTACGACCCGACCGGCACCAGGCGTTCCTTGCGGCCCTTGCCGAACAGGCGCAGCCCGGCGTCCGGGTCGGCGAGCATCGAGGTCACGTCGTCGACGTCGAGACCGACGATCTCCGAGACCCGTCCGCCGGTGCCGTAGAGCAGTTCGAGCAGCGCCGCGTCCCGCAGGCCCATCGGGGTGTCGGGGTCCGGCGTGTCGAGCAGCGCCTGCACCTGGGCGATGTCGAGCGCCTTGGGCAGGTTCCGGCCGGTCTTGGGCGGCTTCACCGCTGCCGCGGGATTCTCCGCGGTGAAGCCCTCCGCCGCACCGAACCGGTGCAACGAGCGAACGGCCACCAGGCTGCGGGTCGCGCTGGCGGTCGACAGCGGCACATGGCCGTCCGTGGGCGCCTGCAGTGCCGCGAGGAAGGCCGAGACGTCACTCTCAGACACCCGGGCCGGGTCGTCGATCCCCCGGGCGCGGAGGAAGTCGGTGTAGCGGCCGAGGTCACGCCGGTAGGCCGCGACTGTGTTCGGCGAGGCGCCGCGCTCGACGGTCAGGTGGTCGAGGAAGCCGCGGACGAGCTTGTCCATCCGCGTCCGTGACGTGCGAGCGGCGATCCCGTCCTCCGCAGGGACGAGCGGGAAAGCAGGCTCAGCTGGCGTGGCCATCGAGACCGGCCAGCAGGTGGTTGCGCCCCGACCAGGCCGTGCGGGCGGGCCAGGACGCGTCCGCCTCGCGCAGGTCGTCGAGACGTCCGGACAACCGGGCCACCTCGAGGGCCAGCACACCGGACACCATCGTGGGGTTCTGCAGCTTGCCGGCGAGGATCGCGTCCACGAGGTCGGCGCGGCGGGCCCAACACAGGTCCATGTGCGCCTCCTCGTGGTGGGCCACGAAGTCGTCGGGCGCCGGGGCCCCGGACAGGTCGCGGGCCAGATAGATCCGCAGCGTCTCCTGGCACGCCCCTGGGGTGGTGAACAGGTCCACGAGCACCTGCCAGCGGGCCGCCTTCAGCCCGGCCTCCTCGGCCAGCTCGCGCTCGGCCGCCGATGTCCAGCTCTCGCCGTCGGCGTCCAGCAGCCCCGCCGGCGGCTCGACCAACCGGAAGCCGACCGGGTGCCGGTACTGCCGCACGACCGCGATCCGGTCGTTCTCGTCCCAGGCGATCACGCCGACCGCGCCGGGGTGCAGCAGGTACTGCCGCTGCATCGTGCTGCCGTCCGGAATGGTCACGGCGTCGTTCACGAAGTCGGACACCGCGCCGGAGCCGAGCACCTGGTGAGCGGTGACCGGCCAGGCCTGCGGGACGTCGGTGACCTCGTCAGCCGCGAGTTCCCACACCGCTCAGCCCTCGTCCTCTGGCAGTCGCGCGGAGAGCTTGCGCTTCAGCGCGGCCTCGATCAGGCCGGCGAACAGCGGGTGCGGCTGGGTGGGCCGGGACTTCAACTCGGGGTGGGCCTGGGTGCCGACGTAGTAGGGATGCTGCGCGCGGTCCAACTCCACGAACTCGACCAGGTTGCCGTCCGGACTGGTGCCGGAGATCTTCAGGCCGCGGGCCTCGAGCTCGTCGCGGTAGGCGTTGTTCACCTCGTAGCGGTGCCGGTGGCGCTCGCTGACCCGGGTGGTGCCGTAACGCTGCGCGACCAGGGAGCCCTGAACCAGGTCGGCCGGATACGCGCCCAGCCGCATGGTGGCTCCCATGTCACCCTGACCGGACACGATCGCCACCTGTTCGGCCATCGTGGCGATCACCGGGGCCTTCGTCTCCGGTTCGAACTCGGTGGACGCGGCGTCCTCGAGCCCGAGCAGGTTCCGCGCGGCCTCGATGACCATGCACTGCAGTCCCAGGCACAGCCCGAGTGTCGGCAGCTGATTCTCCCGGGCGTAGCGCAGCGCGCCGAGCTTGCCCTCCACGCCGCGGATGCCGAAGCCACCGGGCACGCAGACCCCGTCCACGTCGCTGAGTTCTGCGGCCGCCCCGGCCGGTGTCTCGCAGGTATCCGATGCGACCCAGCGCACGTTCACCTTCGCCCAGTTGGCGAAGCCGCCGGCCCGCAGGGCCTCGGAGACGCTCAGGTAGGCGTCCGGGAGGTCGATGTACTTGCCGACCAGCGCGATCGTGACCTCCTCCTTCGGGTGGTGCACGCGCTCCAGAAGGTCGTTCCACTTGCTCCAGTCGACGTCGCGGAACGAGACACCGAGACGCCGCACGACGTAGGCATCCAGGCCCTCGCTGTGGATCACGCGCGGGATGTCGTAGATGCTCGGCGCGTCGGGGCAGGAGATCACGGCCTCCTCGTCCACGTCGCACATCAGGGCGATCTTCCGCTTCACCCCGGTCGGGATGTCCATGCTGGCGCGGCAGACGATCGCGTCCGGCTGGATGCCGACCTGGCGCAGCGCAGCCACCGAGTGCTGGGTGGGCTTGGTCTTGAGTTCGCCGGACGGCCCGATGTAGGGAACCAGCGAGACGTGCAGGAAGAACGCGTTCTCCCGTCCCACCTCACGGCGCACCTGCCGGGCGGCCTCAAGGAACGGCAGCGACTCGATGTCGCCGACCGTGCCACCGATCTCGTGGATCACCACGTCGACGCCGGGGCCGGCCATCGCCAGCATCTCGTCCTTGATCTCATTGGTGATATGAGGGATCACCTGCACGGTGTCACCGAGGAAGTCGCCGCGGCGCTCCTTCGCGATCACCCGTGAGTACACCTTGCCGGTGGTGACGTTCGCCTCCGCGTTCAGGAAGACGTTGAGGAACCGCTCGTAGTGGCCGATGTCGAGGTCGGTCTCCGCCCCGTCCTCGGTGACGAACACCTCGCCGTGCTGGAACGGGTTCATGGTGCCCGGATCCACGTTCAGGTATGGATCGAGCTTCTGCATCGTGACTCGCAGTCCACGGGCCACCAACAAGGTGCCCAGGCTGGACGCGGTCAGTCCTTTGCCGAGTGAGGAGACGACTCCCCCGGTGACGAATACGTGCTTGGTCTGAGTCGAGTTTCCCACGGGCCTCCAGCCTATAGGGCGGGAGGCGTCGCCCAGCAAGTCGACGCTCCGGCGGACAACCCTGTAGCCCGATTGTCACACGATCACGGCACGTAGTGCTCCTGGAGCGCCACCGCGGTGCTCCCGACGTAGCTGAACACGAACGGCAGCCGGAACACGTCCTCGGAGTTCCTCCCTGCGCCGTAGTGGTTGATGTACGACACGAACTCCGCGGTGGTCAGGACCTGCGGCTCGGCGTGGGGCACGATCGTCACCACGACCTGAGGGATCCGGATCTTCTCCCACCTCACGGTCGGGTTGAGGAAGGGAGCCTCATCGCCGCCGTCGGTGAAGTCGTCGTTCCAGGTCACCTTGTCGATCGTGAGGGTGAGTGCGCGGTCCCACCGGGCGTCCGGATCGAACCGCGCCTGCCGAATCACCGCCAGGAACCGCTGCTCGAGCGGCCTGCGGGAGGAGATCGAGGCGGCGATCAGTCCTTCGACCTGTCTTCCGAGTTCGGTGTCCCGCCCGGCCGCCGGATCCGCGTCGAACTCCGCGGACGCAGGGGCCGACGGCGTCGCGGCCGTCGTCCCGGTCGCGACCGGAGCCGGCGGCTTCTCCGGGACCGGGTTACCCGCGACCGGCGGGCCCGAGCACGCCACCAGGACAGCGGCCAGGGCCACTCCCGACAACATCTGCCTCACCGCTGGCATGTCCTGCTCCTCACCGCCGTGGATCGACTGCCTCCACCCGGTGATACGCGGCCCGCGCGCGCGAAGGTTGCCTAGCTAGCGGCGAACGGTCTCCAGAAGTTCGCGGGCGTGGGCCACGGCGGACTCGCTGGACTCCAGGCCGCCCATCATCGTGGCCAGCACGTCCAGCCGATCGGCGTCGGTGACGAGGCGGACACCGCTGGAGGTCAGCGAGCCGTCGTCGGCCTTCGACACCACGTAGTGCCGATCGGCGAACGCCGCGACCTGGGCGAGGTGGGTGACCACGACCACCTGGCAGCGTTCGGCCAGCCGGGCCAGCCGGCGGCCGATCTCGAGGGCGACCGCGCCGCCCACTCCGGCGTCCACCTCGTCGAAGACGAAGGTCTCCCCGCTCGCCTGGTCTGCGAGCACGACTTCCAACGCCAGCCGGACCCGGCTCAGCTCGCCGCCCGAGGCCACCTTGCCCAAGGGCCCGGGCTCACTGCCCGGGTTCGCCGAGAAGAGCAGGCTCACCTGGTCGGCGCCGTTCGGGCCCAGTTCGGTGGGGGTGAGTGCGAAGGCGAGCCGGGCCTTCGGCATCGCCAGCGCCTTCAGTTCGGCGGCGACCAGCCCGGCGAGGTCGGACGCCGCAGCCGTGCGCAGCGCGGTGATCCGTCCCGCGGAGCTGGCGAGGCGTTCGTCGAGAACCGCCACCTCGGCCCGCAGTGTCTCGATCCGGTCGTCGCCGGCATCCAGCTCGGTGACCCGCCGCGCCGCCTCCGCGGCCCAGGCCAGCACCTCGTCAACGCTGTCGCCGTACTTGCGGGTGAGGTGGGCGAGTTCGGAGCGACGGCCCGCGATCCACTCCAGGCGCAGCGGATCGGCGTCCAGCCCGGCTGTGTAGGACGCGAGCGAGGACGCCACGTCGGCCAGCGCCGCAGCGGCGCCGGCGAGTTCCTCGGCGATCGGGGCCAGCGCCGCATCCTTCTCGACCGCGGGCGCCAGTGCCTTGCGGGCCGCTCCGGCCAGGCTGAGGGCGTCAACGCTGTCGTAGGCATCCTCGTCTCCGGCGAGAGCCGTCAACGCCGCGTGTGCCGCCAGGCGCAGGTCGTCGACCGCCTGCAGCCGCAAAGCCTCGGCGGCCAGCGCCTGGTCCTCGGCGGGCTGCGGGTCGGCCTTCGCGATCTCGTCCAGCCCGAACCGGAGCAGGTCGAGTTCCCGGGCCCTTGCCTGGGACTGCGTGGTGAGTTCGCCCAGTTCGGCCGCGGCCGCCCGGCGTGCGCCGTAGCTGGCGCGGTAGGCCTCCAGTTCGGCGGCGAGTTCGGGGCCGGCGTACCGGTCGAGCACCTGCAGTTGCCGCTCGGGCGTGCCCAGCCTCAGCTGCTCCGACTGCCCGTGTACGGTCACCCATTCGCCCACCAGCTGCACACCGGTCGACAGCGGCACCTGGGCGCCGCCGATCGCCATCCGGGACCGGTTGGCGCCCAGCTGCCTGGTCACGAGCACCTCGCCGTCCTCCACCTCGGCGCCGAGTTCGGCCAGAACCGGGACCTGGTCCGCGGCGACCTGCCAGCGGCCCTCCACGAGCGCCCGGGACGCCCCGGAGCGCACCAGGCGTGGGTCCGCCTTCGCCCCGGCCAGCAGCGCCAGCCCGGTGACGATCATGGTCTTGCCCGCCCCGGTCTCGCCGGTCACGGCCGTGAAGCCGGGGCCCGGCTCGACAGTGGCATCGCCGATCACGCCGAGGTCGGCGATCCTCAGCTCAGCGAGCATGGGCGGCATCCCGTTCGGCCGCGCCGCGCCAGCCGTCCACCGGCAGGCCGAATTTGCGCACCAGGCGGTTCACAAACGGCTGTTCGACGGTGCGCGCGAGCCGGAGCCGGTGCGGTCCGGCCGTGGCCACGATCTCCATGCCGCCGGTCACGTCGGTGGAACGGCGACCGTCGCACCAGACCACCCCACCCGGACCGCCACCGGGCAGCACCTCGATCGAGACGACCGTGCGCTCTCCCAGTACCAGCGGACGCGCGAACAGCGCGTGCGCGCTGAGCGGCACCAGCAGCAACGCGGACAGGTCGGGCCAGATCACCGGACCGTGCGCGGAGAAGGCGTACGCCGTCGAGCCGGTCGGTGTGGCCACGAGGACGCCGTCGGTCGCCCACCGTGACAGCGGACGGTCGTCGAGCCGCACCAGCACCTCGATCATGCGGTCGCGGGAGAGCTTCTCCACCGACACCTCGTTGATCGCGAACGATCGCCACAATTCCTCGCCGCCGGGCGCCGCGCGCACCACCACTTCGATGGTCATGCGCTCCTCGACCTGGTAATCGGCCCTGGCCACGTGCTCGATCAGCTCGGGCACCTCCGAGGACTCCAGTTCGGCGAGAAAGCCGACGTGTCCGAGGTTGACGCCGAGCACGGGCACCTGCCGCGGCAGCGCCCACTCTGCGGCCCGCAGGATGTTCCCGTCGCCGCCGAACACCACCACCAGTTCGCAGGTGGAGCCGTCCTCACCGTCGAGTTCGCGCAGATCGGCGCCCGGCACCCGGACGGCGAGCTGTGCGTAGTCCTCGGGCGAGGCCAGGCAGGTCATGCCGCGGGCGTTGATACCGGTGATGAACTCCGCAGCCGCCTCGAGCGCGGCAGGACGCAGCGGGTGGATGGTCACGGCGACCTGACGACGGGGTTCGATCACGGGTTCACCTTAACCGGCACCACCCACGGCCGAGGCGGCAGGGACGAAGTGGACGAAGTACTCCCGGTTGCCCGACTCCCCCGGCAGCGCGCTCTCGCCGCGCCACGCGGGCACGCGGCCGCAGGCAGCCGCCGCGGCGACGACGGAGGCGACGGCGCGCTCCCGAAGCGCGTCGTTGCGAACCACGCCCCGGTCGTCAAGGCCCGCGCGACCCACTTCGAACTGAGGCTTCACCAGCAGCAACGCCCCGCCCTCAGGGTTCAGCACACCGAACAGTGGCGCCAGCAGCAGGGTGAGCGAGATGAACGACACATCACCCACGACGAGGTCGACCGCCTCGCCGTCGAGGTCGGCGAGAGTGAGGTCGCGCAGGTTCAGCCGCTCCCGCACCACGACTCGGGGATCATCACGCAGGGTCCGCACGAGCTGATCGTGGCCGACGTCGACGGCGTAGACGCGTTGCGCTCCGGCCTCCAGCAGTACCTGCGTGAAGCCGCCCGTGGACGCACCAGCGTCCAGCACCCTTGGCGGCACGGTGATCCCCGAACCGGCCAGCGCACCCAACAGCTTGTGCGCTGCGCGAGAGACGTAGTGGTCGGCGCCCTCCACGTCCAGGGCATTCCCGCGGCCGACCAGTTGTGCGGGTCGGGTCGCGACGACTCCGTCGACCCTGACCCGGCCGTCCCTGACCGCCTCGCTGGCCTGCGCCCGCGAACGGGCCAGCCCTGCCTCCACGAGGGCCCGGTCCAGCCGCACCGATCCGGTCACTGCTGCGGCGTACGCAGGACCTGCTGGAGCACCTCCACCGCTGCCGAGAGCTGCTGGTGGTGCTCCCCGACCGGCCCGTCCAGCCGCACCGCAGCCAGGGCGGCGTCGATCTCCGGCACGCCGGTGGTGGGCGGCTCTGGCGTGGGCGTCTGTTCGGTCACGGCGGCCATCCTAATCCGCCCGCGCCGAGGGCCGGCCTTTCGCGCCGAGGACTCCTTCCAGGGGTCAAGCCGTCGGCGCCAAGGCCGGTCCTCGGCCGATCAGGACTCGCCCAGGCCTCGGGCGGCGAGGGCGGCGCCGGTCGCCTGGGCCTGCCCGACCGCGCGCACCACCACGGGGGTGACCAGCGCGAACAGGTTGCGGTCGCGGCCGCGGGCCCTGGCGGCCTGTCGCACCTGCGCGACAGTGTCCAGCAGCATGGGTACCGAGCGCACCATGATGGCGATCGCCAGCCCGACCCGCTCCGGGTTCACACCCAGTCGACGGAACGGACGCAGCGCCGCCACCAGGGCGTCGAGCAGCACCGGTCCCGGGGTGGTCAGCGTGAGCAGCCGGCTGGCGTAGATCGCGGTGACGAGGTTTGCCGACACCACCACGGCGAGATCGGGCCGTTCGATGGCCAGCTGGTATCCCGCGAGGACGGCGAGCAGGATCCACAGCGCCCACGGCAGGGCGAAGGCGAGCCGGGCGCCGACCCGGGTGGACGCGAGCAGCAGCCCCGACACCACCAGAGCCGCCAGGCTCGGCCAGGGCAGGGCGAGGAGGAGTACCGGCACGGTCAGCGCGAGCAGGAACAGGTACTTCCAGCCGACGCCGAGCCGGTGCAGCCATGTCCCTCCCGGCACGTACAGCCCGAAGAGGTTCACCCGCGCACCAGCCTCAGGTACGCGCCGATCGCCTCTGCAGGCTTCCCGTCGGCGAGGATCCGGCCACCGTCAACCAGCAGTACCCGATCGGCCTCCGCGGCCAGATCGAGGTCATGGGTGGCCAGCACCACCTGCTGCTCGAGCGCGGCCAGCGCGTCCCGCACCTGATCGCGATTGCGCAGGTCGAGCAACGTGGTGGGCTCGTCCGCCACCACGATTCGTGGCCGGGCGGCCAGCACGGAGGTGAGCGCGACCAGCTGCCGCTCACCGCCGGACAAGTCGTAGACGCTCTGGTCGGCCACGTGCGCAAGGCCGCGGCCGGCCAGCAGTTGCAGCGCCTGCGCGCGGCGTTCGGACCGGTCACGCACGAGCGGGCGCAGCGACAGCTCGACGTCGTCGGCGGGGGTGGCGAGGACGAGTTGGGCCAGCGGATCGGTGAAGACGAATCCGACCAGCTTGCGCACTTCGCGTCCCTGCCTGGCGGTGTCCAGGCCGTGGACCCGCACCTGGCCGACGCTGGGCAGCACGAGCCCGTTCAACAACCGCAGCAGCGTGGACTTCCCCGAGCCGTTGGCTCCGATCACCGCGATCCGCCGCTCGGCGAGCTCCAGCGTGGTCGGATGCAGCAGCACCCGCGTCCGGGCCTGGCCGGACGCGGGGAGGCTGACCGTGACGCCGGCGCCGTCGAGTCGGATCACCGAGGACGGCCGTCTAGGCGGCAGGAACGAGGCGACGGACCGCGAGCAGCGCGGGGAACGCCTTGTGCACGGCGACGGCGACCGCAGCTGCGGCAAACATCTTCGCGAGGTCGCCCGGCCAGAACGCGAGGTCGACGAGGAACGCGGCCGACAGGTCGAGGTGCAGCACCACAATCAGCCCGAGGATGCCGGAGGCATGGATCAGCAGTGACGCGGCCAGGCCGGCCAGGAAGAAGCCCAGGTACTGCCGCGCGCCGCGCCAGCGTGCGAACGCCTGGGCCAGGGCGCCGGCCAGCGCAGCCCCGAACGGGAATGCGAGCAGGTAACCCACCGACGGCTTGGCCAGCACGGCCAGACCGGCCGAGCCTCCGGCGAACACCGGCAGCCCCGCGAAGCCGACCACGAGGTAGAGGACGGTGGCGAGGAAGCCCCGCCACGGACCGAGCACAAGGCCGGCCAGCACGACCGCAAGGGTCTGCAGGGTGACCGGCACCGGGCCGAGCGGAATGGCGGGGGTGAGCGAGAATGCGGCGATCAGGGCGGCGAACACCGCGATCAGGGCGAGGTCGGTGGCCGAACTGGACTTGGCGTTGGCGGGCACGTCGGATTCCTCTCGATTGGGTGCGGGCAGAATACCCGCTCCATGGGCGGCTCAGCGGATGAGTTCGAGGGCGGCCAGGGCGTCCGCGGTGTCCAGGCCGGCGTGCTGCCACGCCAGGTGCGCGACCGCCCACAGTGCGTCCAGTTGGCCGGCGAGGTCTTCGGGGACGCCAGTGAGCACGATCGCGCCATCCCTCACCACGGCCTCCTGCCCTCGGCACCGGGCGCCTGTCTCGGTGAATTCCACCGTCCGCACGGGTTCGAGCAGGGCGCCGACGTTGGCCCCGATATGCGTGGGACGCTCCCCCGGCCCGGTCGCGATCAGGTCCGACTTCCCGTGCGCGCCGGTGAACACCATCAGGGAGTCGATCCCCGCGTTCGCCGCCCCGACAATGTCGGTGTCGATCCGGTCCCCGACGAAGATCGGTCGTGCGGCAGCCGTCCGCCGGATGGCCTCGTCGAGCATCGGGCGGAATGGTTTGCCGAAGATCGTTGGCTCGCCGCCCACGGTCAGGGCGATCACCGCGATCGCACCGCCGGCGCCGGGGACCAGTCCGCGCTCGGTAGGCCGGGAGGCGTCGTCGTTGGTGGCGTACCACTTGGCACCAGCCTGGATCGCCAGGGCTGCCTCGTCGAGCCGCGGCCAGGTCATCGCCGGGTCGTACCCCTGCACGACCGCAACCGGCTCGTCGGAGGCCTTCGTGACCGGCACCAGGCCCGCCTGCCCGACCAGCGCCGCAAGGCTGTCGCTACCGCTGACCAGGACTTTCGCACCGGCCGGCAGATCCCTGGCCAGGTGGGCGACCGCCACCTGAGCGCTGGTCAGGACATTGTGGTCATCGGCATGGAAACCGAGTCCGTTGAGCTGGTCGATCACGACCTGTGCGGCACGGGCGGCGTTGTTGGTGACGAACATCACCGTGGTGCCGCGCGCCTGAAGCGCCGCCAGCGCTCCCGTGGCCCCCTCGACCGCCAACGGGCCGAGGTAGATCACCCCGTCCAGGTCGAAGAAGGCAGCGTCGTAGCTGTCGATGAGCGCCGTCACTCCTGCGTCTCCGACTCGTCGTCCTCGTCCTCGTCGTCCTCGTCCTCGTCGTCCTCGTCCTCGCTGTCGTCGAAGTCGATCACCAGCCCGCGCAGCGCGGCGACCCGGTCGACCGCGTCCGTGGTCTGGTCGGGATCCAGCCGGACGACCGCGTCGAACCAGCGCTCGGCCTGCTCGCTCTCACCAGTGCGCTCGAGCAGGTCGGCATAGGCGTAGCGCAGGCGTGCCCTGGTCACCTTCGACCCGCGAGTGCCGGTCTCCTCGATCTCCGCCTTGAGCAGCCGCAACGCCTCCGCGACCTGTCCCGTGTCGGCGCGCACGCCAGCTTCGACCAGCCTCAGCTCGACGCGGGCCGAGACCTCGGGATCCGTCGCCAGCGCCTCCTTGATCAGCTTCAGCGCCGCCTGCGGACGGCCGAGAGCGCGCTCGCAATCCGCCATCGCCGGCAGGTACTCATCGCCGCCGCTCATCCTCCGCAGTGCACGGAACTCGGTGAGCGCGGTGGCATAGTCCCCAGCGGCATAGGCGGTCTCCGCCGCGGCTTCCCGCGTGATCGGCAGCCGTGCGGCCCGGCGACGCGCGGCCTCGGCGTGGGCGTGGGCGAGCTCCGGATCGGTGTCGATCAACTGGCCTGCCATCAGCAGGTGCGCGCCGACGACCTCCGCGAGTTCTGCGGTAAGGCCCCGCAGCTCCGCGCGGACACCGCGCGGCAGCTGCCGCAGATCCAGCCCTTTCGGTGTCGCCGGTTCATTCGGCTTCGCCGCCAGCCCCGGACGGGGAACGTACTCTCGATCGGCGTCGCGGCGCTCCCGACGCTCCCCGTCGGCCCCTCTGCCCGGACGCTCGCTGCCGTAGCCACGACCGCGCGTGTCTGCCGTCCCCTGACGGGGCCCGCGGGGGCGATCTCCGACAGCACTGGCCCCACCAGAACGGGTCGAGGAACGCTCCGGCCGGCCCTCGTTGCGCGAACGGTCACCACCGCGACCAGCCTGGCCACCGCGGCCACTCCCACTGCCCGTGCGGTTGGGGCCGGAACGCTCGCCCTCGGACGACTTGCCATAGGGACGGCTGCCCGTGCGGTTGGGGCCGGAACGCTCACCGTCGGACGACTTGCCATAGGAGCGGCTGCCCGTGCGGTTGGGGCCGGAACGCTCGCCGTCGGACGACTTGCCATAGGAGCGGCTGCCCGTGCGGTTGGGGCCGGAACGCTCGCCCTCGGACGACTTGCCATAGGGACGGCTGCCCGTGCGGTTGGGGCCGGAACGCTCACCGTCGGACGACTTGCCATAGGAGCGGCTGCCCGTGCGGTTGGGGCCGGAACGCTCACCGTCGGACGACTTGCCATAGGAGCGGCTGCCCGTGCGGTTGGGGCCGGAACGCTCACCGTCGGACGACTTGCCATAGGGACGGCTGCCCGTGCGGTTGGGGCCGGAACGCTCGCCCTCGGACGACTTGCCATAGGAGCGGCTACCCGCAGAGGAGCCGCCCGGACGCGCCGCTGAACCGCCGGGACCCTGACCCTTCCGGCTCGAACCGGAACGCTCACCGGCACCGGCCTTGCCGTAGGGGCGGCTGCCCGCCCGTGGCGAGCCGGAACGCTCACCCTCGGACGACTTGCCATAGGAGCGGCTACCCGCAGCTGAGGAGCCGCCCGGACGCGACGCCTTGCCGCCGGAACCCTTGGAGGACGAGCGTGCGCTCCATTCGCCGCTGCCCCGGCTCTTGCCTGCACCAGTGCGCGGCCGATCGCCGCCGGCGCGGTTTGGTCCGGACCCGCTGCGGGATCCCCCCTGTCGACGCTGTCCGCCGCGATCTGAGGTCGGTTCGCTCACCGCACCATCCTGCCCTTCCGCGCCACGGTGGCGCAAAGTATCCGCAAAGCACAACACCCCCGTGGAACCGAAGCTCCACGGGGGTGTTTGTATGTCCGGCGACGACCTACTCTCCCACAGGTTCCCACCTGCAGTACCATCGGCGCTGAGAGGCTTAGCTTCCGGGTTCGGAATGGAGCCGGGCGTTTCCCTCTCGCCATGATCACCGAAACTCTATGGAGTTATGGCGGGCCTCCGCTCACCAGGAGCGGGACTCCCGACCGTTGCTCGAGAGCTGCACAGTGGACGCGTAACATCTTTGTAGGAAACAAGCCCTCGGCCTATTAGTATCGGTCAGCTCCATGCATTGCTGCACTTCCACATCCGACCTATCAACCCGGTGGTCTTCCGGGGGCCTTACCAGATTAACTCTGTGGGAACCCTCATCTTGAGACGTGCTTCCCGCTTAGATGCTTTCAGCGGTTATCACTTCCAAACGTAGCCAACCAGCCGTGCTCTTGGCAGAACAACTGGCACACCAGAGGTTTGTCCGTCCCGGTCCTCTCGTACTAAGGACAGCCTCTCTCAAGATTCCTACGCGCGCAGCGGATAGGGACCGAACTGTCTCACGACGTTCTAAACCCAGCTCGCGTGCCGCTTTAATGGGCGAACAGCCCAACCCTTGGGACCGACTCCAGCCCCAGGATGCGACGAGCCGACATCGAGGTGCCAAACCATGCCGTCGCTATGGACGCTCGGGCAAGATCAGCCTGTTATCCCCGGGGTACCTTTTATCCGTTGAGTGACGGCGCTTCCACGTGCCACCGTCAGATCACTAGTCCCGACTTTCGTCCCTGCTTGAGGTGTCCCTCTCACAGTCAAGCTCCCTTGTGCACTTACACTCAACACCTGATTGCCAACCAGGCTGAGGGAACCTTTGGGCGCCTCCGTTACATTTTGGGAGGCGACCGCCCCAGTCAAACTACCCATCAGGCACTGTCCCTGATCCAGATAATGGACCTAGGTTAGATAACCAGAACAGCCAGAGTGGTATTTCAACGATGACTCCACAAGAACTGGCGTCCCTGCTTCAAAGTCTCCCACCTATCCTACACAAGCTGTACCGATCACCAATACCAAACTATAGTAAAGGTCCCGGGGTCTTTCCGTCCTGCTGCGCGTAACGAGCATCTTTACTCGTAGTGCAATTTCGCCGAGTTCGTGGTGGAGACAGCGCCCAAATCGTTACTCCATTCGTGCAGGTCGGAACTTACCCGACAAGGAATTTCGCTACCTTAGGATGGTTATAGTTACCACCGCCGTTTACTGGGGCTTAAGTTCGGTGCTTCGATTGCTCTAACACTTCCCCTTAACCTTCCAGCACCGGGCAGGAGTCAGTCCGTATACATCGTCTTTCAACTTGGCACGGACCTGTGTTTTTAGTAAACAGTCGCTTGGGCCTGGTCTCTGCGACCCTCAGCGCTCGGGCAGCAAGTGCCGTCACACATCAGGTCCCCCTTATCCCGAAGTTACGGGGGTATTTTGCCGAGTTCCTTCACCACGATTCTCTCGATCGCCTTGGTATTCTCTACCTATCCACCTGTGTCGGTTTAGGGTACGGGCGGCTGACAACTCGCTCACGAAGATTTTCTAGGCAGCATAGGATCACCCACTTCAGAAGCCAGAGGCTTCCTCGCCGTCATGTCTCAGGCTCACCAGGTGCGGATTTGCCTACACCTGACCCTACACACTTAGCCCGGGACTACCATCGCCCGGGTTGGGCTACCTTCCTGCGTCCCTCCGCAGCTTGCCTAATACAAGTTTGGGTCACAGACTCAAGGCTGCTTGGACCGAAGTCCGCCGCAACCTCTTGCGTGCTTAGCATTACTCGCCTCGGCAGGATCGTTGTTTCGCCGGTACGGGAATATCAACCCGTTGTCCATCGACTACGCCTGTCGGCCTCGCCTTAGGTCCCGACTTACCCAGGGCAGATTAGCTTGACCCTGGAACCCTTGGATATTCGGCGGACGGGTTTCTCACCCGTCATTCGCTACTCATGCCTGCATTCTCACTCGTGTGCTCTCCACGGCTGGGTCACCCCGCCGCTTCACAGCGCACACGACGCTCCCCTACCCATCCGCGCACCTGGACCACGAAGGCCTGGTTACAACGCGAATGCCACAGCTTCGGCGGATTGCTTGAGCCCCGCTAAATTGTCGGCGCAGAATCACTTGACCAGTGAGCTATTACGCACTCTTTCAAGGGTGGCTGCTTCCAAGCCAACCTCCTGGTTGTCCATGCAACTCCACATCCTTTTCCACTTAGCAATCTCTTTGGGGCCTTAGCTGGTGATCTGGGCTGTTTCCCTTTCGACTACGAAGCTTATCCCCCGCAGTCTCACTGCCGCGCTCTCACTTACCGGCATTCGGAGTTTGGCTGATTTCGGTAAGCTTGTGGGCCCCCTAGACCATCCAGTGCTCTACCTCCGGTAAGAAACGCGCGACGCTGCACCTATATGCATTTCGGGGAGAACCAGCTATCACGAAGTTTGATTGGCCTTTCACCCCTATCCACAGCTCATCCCCTCGGTTTTCAACCCAAGTGGGTTCGGGCCTCCACGACGTCTTACCGTCGCTTCACCCTGGCCATGGATAGATCACTTCGCTTCGGGTCTAGAGCACGCGACTAAATCGCCCTATTCGGACTTGCTTTCGCTACGGCTTCCCCACACGGGTTAACCTCGCCACGTACCACTAACTCGCAGGCTCATTCTTCAAAAGGCACGCCGTCACCCCGAAGGGCTCCGACGGATTGTAGGCAATCGGTTTCAGGTACTATTTCACTCCCCTCCCGGGGTACTTTTCACCTTTCCCTCACGGTACTTGTCCGCTATCGGTCATCAAGGAGTATTTAGGCTTAACGGGTGGTCCCGCCAGATTCATGCGGAATTTCAGGGGTTCCGCATTACTTGGGGTGACGCTCGGGAGAGATCAACTTACGTCTACAGGGGTGTTACCTTCTTTGCCGGAACTTCCCAGAGTCCTTCGACTTCATTGATCTTTTTTGACTCCCTGACCGGTTAACAGCCCGGTCGGAGCGGCCCCACTACCCCCAGCATGCAACGCCTGTTAGCTATCACACACGCTGGGTTTGGCCTCTTCCGCGTTCGCTCGCCACTACTTACGGAATCACGGTTGTTTTCTTTTCCTGTGGGTACTGAGATGTTTCACTTCCCCACGTTCCCTCCAACTACCCTATGTGTTCAGGTAGAGGTCGCCGGACATTACTCCGGTTTCTTTCGAGGTTTCCCTATTCGGAAATCCCCGGATCGGTGCTCGTTTACCAGCTCCCCGGGGCTTATCGCAGGTTACAACGTCCTTCATCGGCTCTTGATGCCTAGGCATCCACCGACTGCCCTTAGTAGCTTGTTATTTCACTACAAAGATGCTCGCGTCCACTGTGCAGTTCTCAAGTAACGGGCGGGCCCAGGGCCAGTCCACGTCGTGGTACCGGCAGCTGGTCCGCAGAAGGGGTGTTGCTACGCAACCGACCCTTCAGGACCCAACAGCGTGCTTGGGCTCAGCTCCTTGGCCTCGAGGTTCCACTCCGCCGGCGAACCGGTGGTTGTACTGACGAGCCAGGTGGCTCAACTTAATGGTCAATGTTCCACTTGGGTGCCTGCTTCGCCATCGACGGTTGCGATGGAACGAAGCGCTGGACAGGTTGATTAAGCCTGCCAATGGCTCCTTAGAAAGGAGGTGATCCAGCCGCACCTTCCGGTACGGCTACCTTGTTACGACTTAGTCCTAATTACCGGTCCCACCTTCGACAGCTCCCTCCACAAGGGTTAGGCCACCGGCTTCGGGTGTTACCGACTTTCATGACTTGACGGGCGGTGTGTACAAGGCCCGGGAACGTATTCACCGCAGCGTTGCTGATCTGCGATTACTAGCGACTCCGACTTCATGGGGTCGAGTTGCAGACCCCAATCCGAACTGAGACTGGCTTTATGGGATTCGCTCCATCTTGCGATATTGCAGCCCTTTGTACCAGCCATTGTAGCATGCGTGAAGCCCTGGACATAAGGGGCATGATGACTTGACGTCATCCCCACCTTCCTCCGAGTTGACCCCGGCAGTCTTCTATGAGTTCCCGGCCGAACCGCTGGCAACATAGAACGAGGGTTGCGCTCGTTGCGGGACTTAACCCAACATCTCACGACACGAGCTGACGACAGCCATGCACCACCTGTATACCGACCTTGCGGGGCACCTGTCTCCAGATGTTTCCGGTATATGTCAAACCCAGGTAAGGTTCTTCGCGTTGCATCGAATTAATCCGCATGCTCCGCCGCTTGTGCGGGCCCCCGTCAATTCCTTTGAGTTTTAGCCTTGCGGCCGTACTCCCCAGGCGGGGCACTTAATGCGTTAGCTACGGCACGGAACCCGTGGAATGGGTCCCACACCTAGTGCCCACCGTTTACGGCGTGGACTACCAGGGTATCTAAGCCTGTTTGCTCCCCACGCTTTCGCTTCTCAGCGTCAGGAAATGTCCAGAGAACCGCCTTCGCCACTGGTGTTCCTCCTGATATCTGCGCATTCCACCGCTCCACCAGGAATTCCGTTCTCCCCTACATCCCTCAAGTCCGCCCGTATCGAAAGCAGGCTCGGGGTTAAGCCCCGAGTTTTCACTTCCGACGCAACGGACCGCCTACAAGCTCTTTACGCCCAATAATTCCGGACAACGCTCGCACCCTACGTATCACCGCGGCTGCTGGCACGTAGTTAGCCGGTGCTTCTTCTGCAGGTACCGTCAGAAACCCTTCGTCCCTGCTGAAAGCGGTTTACAACCCGAAGGCCGTCATCCCGCACGCGGCGTTGCTGCGTCAGGCTTTCGCCCATTGCGCAATATTCCCCACTGCTGCCTCCCGTAGGAGTCTGGGCCGTATCTCAGTCCCAGTGTGGCCGGTCGCCCTCTCAGGCCGGCTACCCGTCGTCGCCTTGGTGGGCCGTTACCCCACCAACAAGCTGATAGGCCGCGAGCCCATCCTTGACCGTCGGAGCTTTCCACCCCGGTAGATGCCTGCCGGGGTCGTATCCGGTATTAGCAGCTGTTTCCAACTGTTATCCCAGAGTCAAGGGTAGGTTGCTCACGTGTTACTCACCCGTTCGCCACTGATCCAGGAGCAAGCTCCCTTCACCGTTCGACTTGCATGTGTTAAGCACGCCGCCAGCGTTCGTCCTGAGCCAGGATCAAACTCTCCGTTGAAATTTATCAGCCAGGCTCGAGAGCCCGATTGCTGTCAACTTTGTGTTTGATACTGACAGGATCCATTGCTGGATCTATCAATAATCAAAGGAATCCGTCCGGATCGTGTTTCGACTTGCGTCTCGCACTCCCCGGTACGGGGTTGATTTGCACTCCGAAGAGTGCATTATTGTGCATTGACTTTTAAGCACGCTGTTGAGTTCTCAAGTTTCGGGTGCGCTCCGCGCTTTGGCTTCCGCCGCTGCTTGGGGCAACTCGTCTTACTTTACTCGGCGACTTTCGTCGGTGTCAAACCGGCTTCCGTTGCCTTCCCCCACCCGCGACTGACCTCGGACCTAGGTGGGCTCGGTCTTGAGCGCACACCGTATCCGTGCTAGTCAGAGGTGGTTTGGCGCCCCGATCCGTCCGTTCCAGACTCTTGTCTGTCTCGTCCGTCTCACCGGCGGCGCTCGAAGAGCATTACGCAGTCGGAGGGGCGGGGTCAAATCGGCCTGGACGCCCGGGCGTGTCGCCCTTCCGTGAGCGTCAATCCGCGCCCGCCGTGACCGAACGGAGTCGCCTCGGCGGGGGAAGGGGGTTCTCGATCAGCGCCATCCGTGAGCCGTCGAGGCTGCGCTGTGCGGGCACGCAACCGGTCTGCCTGACCACAGTCCGCGCGGCCTCCGTGCCTCACGCGGTAATCCCCGCCGGATCAGTCCCCGTGGAATCATCACACACGAGGTTGTTCCCTCTTCCGTGGGGACGAGCTGGACGCGCCGCGTGCTGGGGGTGTTCCTCGACGATGGGCGCTGGAGGCCCCGTGCGCTTCTGCGCGCGCCTGTGGACGTCGCCGGCTCCTGCGGCGGTCTTGTTCCCCGTACCGCGGCACCGTGCCCTCCGACGCCCCTACAGGGCCGCGCCTCGGCGTCCCCGCCGTCGTCAGCACATCGACGTCACCTACGGAGCGCGATTCACCCCGGGGTTTCGCGCCACGCGAACAGCCGGTGTGTCTCCCCACCGACGGACAGCCCTGCTCCCGGAAAACCGCGCGGTACGCGGGCGCCCACCACGGGCACTACGCGGGCGCCCACTACGGGCACGCTGGACGGCTACAGGGCCTCAGCGTTCGACGGCGAGCGCACCCACCGTCCTTCGGCCGCGTCGCACCACGACGTAGCGCCCGTAGAGCAGGTCCGAGTCGGCCAGACGGGCCTCCGGATCGGTCACCTTCGCGTTGTTGAGGTATGCGCCGCCCTCGTCGATCGCCCGGCGGGCCGCTGACCGCGACGGGACCACGCCGGCTGTCGCCAGCACTTCCACCACGGTCGGAAGCTCCTCCCCCACGCGCATCGGCGGGGTGCCCAGTTCGGCCACGACAGCCTTCAGGGTGGCCTCCGGGAGCGCACCGAGATCCTCCCTGCCGAAGATCGCCGACGCGGCCGCGGCGGCGGCCTTCCGCTCCGCCGGCGAATGGACGAGGTCGGTGATGTCGTCGGCCAACGCACGCTGGGCCGCTCGCAGGTGTGGAGCCTCCTTCAGCTGGCGAGCCAGGTCCTCGATCTCCTCAGCACTACGCCGGGTGAAGATCTTCAGGTACTCCACAACCTTGGCGTCCTCGGCGTTCAGGAAGAACTGGTGGAAGGCGTACGGGCTCGTCATGGCGGGGTCCAGCCACACCGTGCCGGACTCGGTCTTGCCGAACTTCGTCCCGTCCGCCTTGGTCAGCAACGGGGTCGCGAGGGCGTGCACGCGTGCGCCCTCGGCCCGCCGGATCAACTCGACCCCTGCCGTGATGTTGCCCCACTGGTCAGAACCTCCGGTCTGGAGAGTGACCCCGTGGCGCCGGTACAGCTCCAGGTAGTCGAGCGATTGGAGCAGGACGTAGGAGAACTCGGTGAACGAGATGCCGGATTCCAGCCTGGCCCGGACGACCTCGCGGTCGAGCATTCGGTTCACGCTGAAGTGCTTGCCGATTCCGCGCAGGAAGTCGAGGGTGGAAAGCTCCGAGGTCCAGTCGTAGTTGTTCACGACGACCGCGCCCGCCGGGCCGTCGAAGTCCACGAAACGGCTCACCTGCCCCCGGATCCGCTCCACCCACTCATGGACGATGTCCTTCGGGTTCAGGTTGCGCTCCGAGCTCTGCTTCGGATCTCCGATCAGCCCGGTCGAGCCGCCCACGAGCAGGAACGGCCGGTGTCCGTTGGACTGGAGGATGCGAGCCAGCATCAGCTGGACGAGGTTGCCCATGTGGATACTGGGTGCGGTCGGGTCGAAGCCCACATAGGAGCTGACCTGCCCCGCGTCGAAGGCGGATGCGAGCGCATCCGGGTCCGTCGAGTGGGCGATGAAGCCCCGCCAGGTCAGTTCGTCGATCACCGCATTCACGGTGGGTAAGCATATGGGGCCTCAGCGGGTCCGGGAGACCGGGCGCTGTCGGTGGCGGCTCCTAGCCTGCTCGCAGGAGGTGGGCGATGGCGTCGTTCAGGGCGAGTGCGGGAATCATCGAGGCTCGGGCCGGCGTGGAGCCGTCCGCGGTGCTGGAGGCGGCCCGGCTCGCGGTCGCCGACGGGTGGGTCGTTGAGGACGCGTTCGTCGACGTCGAACCGCTGGCCCGCGGCACCGGCGCGCCCCGCGTGGTGGTGCGGTTCGTGGTACCCACCGGGAACGATGCCGAGGAGGATGCCGACGCCTGGTCCGCCGCCAGAGCACTGGCGACGGCGGTAGGGAGGGTTGCCGAATGGAGCGACCTGCACGTGCTGCGCCGCAGCGGCGGTCGCTGGACGCCCGTCGAGCGTGACCAGGGGTCTGCGTCGCCCAGGGAATGACGGTGGCGGACCTGCCGTCGACGGCTCTTCGCATGCCGGGGATCCTGCTGATGATGAGTTCGGCACCGCTGCCCGCGGTCGCCGCCGTGCGCTGGACTTCGCCGTCCGGCGCGCAGGCGGCCGACGCGACTCCGTCGAAAGTCGGTGGGTCCCGGAGATGGCGGCGGGGCGCCACTCTGGCCAGTGGCGCCCCGCGGAGGGGTGGGTAGTCGGATCAGGATCGACAGCCAGGCCAGAACGGCAGGACAGTGCACCAGTCCTGCGCGACGAGACTGGACGCCGGCCACGCCACCACGACGATGCCGGCCACGGCAGCCACGGTGCCGATGAGTGCGACTGCGATCCGGCGACGGAGCCAGATGGCGGTGGGTGTCATGAGACGAGAGTTGCACCGTCTCCGGCCCCGGCAGTCTCCTGCGACCCCAGTTCCGCCCGACCGGGCGATGCGATCGAACCCGAATTGCCCGATCGGGCAATGCTCGCAGTGGTCCGCCGATCTGGCCGCGGTTGGCCCGACCTGCCTGCGCACGGTTTGATTGGCGCATGCGGCGCGCCCCCAACCTCCTGACCGACGGAACCGTGGACGTCACGCTCGCGCTGCTCATCGCCGCGCTGGGGGTCGCACTCGGCTGGCACGTGGGCTCGCCGCTCTCGATTGCCCTCGACGTCGCCGCCTGCGCCGCCGCCGCCCTTACCGTGCGGTACCCGCGGGCGGCGGGCATCGCGCTGGCGGCAATCCTCCTGTGCTACGTGCCGGCACCGAAGGAATGGGCGTTGATGGGCGAGTACGCCCCGCTGATCCCGATCCTTGGCATGGGCATGCGCGGCCGACGCCGCGAGCGCCTGGTCATGACCATCGTCTACTGGTCGATCCTGATGGCGATCCAGGTCGCCCAGTCGGCGAGGGTGAATCCCGACGCCCCCGGGATCGTGCTCGTCCTTGCCGGATTCATGTGGGCCGCACTGATGGCCGTGTTGTGGGTGATCGGGAGCGTGTTCACGGCCTACCGCAAAGCCCAGGACGAGGCCCGCGCCGCAGCCCTCGCCCAGCAACGGCTCAGCCTGGCCCGCGATCTCCACGACAGCCTCGCCCGCACCCTTGCCCACCTGATCCTGCGCGCACGCAAGGCCGCTGCCGCCGGGGACGCCGACGCGCTCGAGCCGCTCGCGGACGGGATCAGCCAGGCGGCGAGCGAGCTCCGCTGGCTGCTGGGTGCGCTGCGCGAGCCCGGGCCCCTGCCCGACCTCGACACGGGCGGGTCACTTGCGGCCACCATCACGGAGGTCATTGATGAACTGGCCGAGCACGGGTTCCCGACCGCCGTCACGATCGACGGAGACCTGGATCGCGTGCCTCCGCGCACCGGCGAGGTGCTCGCCGGAGTCGCCCGCGAGGCCGCGGCCAACATCGAACGGCACGGCGCGGAGGGTCGTCCGTGCACACTGGTGGCGAGCATCGACGAGAACGCGGTCGACCTGGCGTTCATCAACGAGGTCGGGTCGACCGGGCGCGACTCCGGCTCCGGCAGCGGGTCGATGGGCCTGCTCGGCGCCACCGAGCGGCTCGCGACGGTGGGCGGAACGATGGAGACGCGCAGGGAGGGACGACAGTGGATCACCAGGGTGACCATCCCGTTGGCGGGCCGGTCCTGACCCGGGTCGTGATCGTGGATGACGACCTGTTCGTCCGCAGCACCCTGGCCGGGCTGCTGTCCGCAGCACCCGGGATCGAGGTTGTGGCCACCTACGACAGCGGCATCGAGGCGTCCGCGCACGCCGCCGGGGATCGCGCCCACGTCACGCTGGTCGACATCTCGATGCCCGCGCTGGGTGGCCCGGAGACGACAGCGCGTCTCCGCGCCGAATGCCCCTCGACCAGGGTGCTCGCCCTCACCTCGCTCACCGACCCGTCCGCCGCGGCCGCGATGATCGCTGCCGGCGCGCTCGGGTTCCTTCCCAAGGACCTGTCGGTACCGGCGATGGTGCATGCGATCGAGGCGGCCCGGCGGGGAGTCTCGGTGCTCGCCGGCGCCGGCGCCGAACTCCTCGGGCAGCAGGCGCCGCCGGTCGAGCGGCCGAAGCTGAGCGACACCGAGGTCGCCATCCTGCGGCTCGTCAGGGACGGGGCAGACCAACGAGCAGATCGCGGGCGCGGTCTACCTCTCGCCGTCGACCGTGAAGTACCACGTGTCCGCCCTGATCACGAAGCTCGGTGCGACGAACCGGGTGACGCTCGCCATCAAGGCCCACGAGTTGCGACTGGACGACTGACGCCGCTCACCCGCTGACCGGCGGCACCTCCTCGGCGAGGATCCGGCGCAGCTCTCCCGCCTGTTCGAAGGCGACGGAGTGGCCGGCGTCGGGCAACGCGTACCACTTCTTCCCCGGGGCACGGAGGCGGTCGTACCAGTCCCGCGCCGGAGCCACCCGGGCAGCGAGCTCGTGGTCACCGGAGAGGACGATCACGGCGACGTCGAGGCTCGTGACCGACTGGCGGAGGTCGACCTGCTGGAGCTGGGGGTACATCACCGAGAACATGTCCATCAGGCCGCGCAGCACGTTCAGCTTCTCGATCGGGTCGTACTCCGCGCCGAGGATTCCGAACGGCCCCACCTTGCCGGCCGCGGCCCGCTCGCGGTACTCCTGCGGAGGGCTGTAGCTGCCCTCGAGGAGCGGGTAGAGGGTCATGATCCGGCCGTAGTCGAAGACGCTCGGGTAGGGCGGCGGGCCCAGCGTGGCGAGTTCCGCGACCAGAGCGCCGTTACCGTTCCGCATGGCCGCGGAGATCAGGTCGGTGTAGATCGCGGCGTCGGTCTCGAGGACGTCGACCATCTGGCCGCTGGCGATGTAGGCGGCGAAGAGCTCCGGCGCACGCTGGGCGGCCAGGACGCCCAGGATGCTTCCCCAGGACTCCCCGAGCAGGTAGACCCGGGGCTGGCTGAACCTGCGGGTCAGGTGTCGGGCGAGCTCGACGACGTCGCCGACCGCCCGATCGAGCGTGAGGCTGCCCTCGTCGAGCGCGGGGTACGACTTCCCGGTACCCCGCTGGTCCCAGCCTACGATCGTCACATCGTCCAGGAGTGGTTCGAGAATCACGCGGGAGAAGGCAAGGTCGCTCTGACCCGGTCCGCCGCTGAGATAGAGCAGGACGGGGTTGCGCCGGTCGGTGCCCCGGATCTCGATCCACTGCCGGTGGCCGCCCAGCTCCACCGGTGCGAGCTCGGCGAAGCCTCCGGCCGTGTGCACGGGGTTCGGCACCGGAGGGACCACCAGCCAACCCGCCAGCAGGGCCAGCGCGGCGGACCCGGCCACCAGGGCGACCGGTCGGCGTGGCTGCACCCGCCGGCTCCCCCACCCTGCGCCGACGACGAGCGGAACCCCCGCCAGCAGCCACGGGACGACACGGCCCAACGCGATCGCGAGCAGACCGAACTCCGAGCCGGGATCGAACGGGGCGACGGTGGGCAGGCCGCTGGTGCGGCGGGCGAGCTCGAATCCGAGCAGGAAGGCCGGCGGGAGCAGTGCGGCCGCTGCCCTGCTGGCGGTCCAGCGGCCACCCAACCAGCCGAGGAGCGCGGTCGAGACCATGACGAGCACGGCCTGCGCGCCCGTGACCGGACCGCGAGGCTCCACCAGGCCCCAGGTGGCGCCGAGGGCGGCGGCCAGCGAGAGGCTGATCGCCCAGGCGAACCGGGGACGGGACGACGCGGAAGAAGGGGACGTGGGGATGGAGAACTTCACAGCTGAGGTCATGCCCCGATGCTCCCGCCGGACACCGCCGGTCCGCGTCGGGCCCGGGACGCGATTCCCGCTCGTTCCCGGGGAGCGTGTGGGCGCCCGCCTCCGTCCCAGGATGTAGCCCTCATTCATCCCCGGGACGATTGTGGGGCGCCGGGTGCAGTTGGGAGGCTGGTGGCCGTGATCACCTGGCAGGACCTGCAGCGTCTCGACAACGCGCATCCGCGGCTCCTGGACTCGGTCCTGGCGCTCGGCGTCCTTGCAGGATCCCTGCTGGCCGCCGGCGCCGGGAGAACCCCGCCGCCGGAGCCCTGGCTGATCGCACTGCTCGCGGCCGCCGCGGCCCCCTACTGCCTGCGCAGGGCCGCGCCCCTGGCGGTGCTGATCGCGGCAGGGCTTCTGGTCACAACGCTGATCGTGCTCGGACAGGACACGGCCGTGATCGGTTCGGCGCTGTTCCTGGCCGCCTACACCGTCGCCGCCCAGCAGGGGACGCCGGCCACCGTGGCCGCGGCGGTTTTCTGCCTCGTGCTTCTGGTGGCCGTGGCGGCGTTCGCGCCGGAACGGATGACCGGGCCGGCCGCGGCGACCAACCTGGCCCTGTTCGTCGGCTCCTTCGCCCTGGGGCGGGCGATCAGGTCCCACCGCGACGCGGTGCGGGTCGAGGGCGAGCGGGCCGAGCTCGCCGAGCGGGCACAGGCCGAGGTGGCCCGTTCCGCGGCGAGCGAGGAGCGCCTCCGGATCGCGCGGGAACTGCACGATGTGGTGGGCCACTCGCTGGGCGTGATCGCCCTGCAGGCCGGCGTCGGCGCCCGGGTCGCGCTCTCCGATCCCGAGGAGGCGCGCTCGTCCCTGCTCGCCATCGCCGATCGCAGCCGGGCCTCACTGCACGAGGTGCGCCAGATCCTCGGCGCACTGCGCAATCCCGAGGAGAGTCTCGAGCCGACCCCCGGCCTGGCGGACCTCGATCGGCTCGTGGCCGAGGTCTCCGATACCACCCTCGCGGTCTCCATCGAGCGCTCGGGCGACCCGTGGCCGGTCAGCCGGGCGCTCGGCCTCACCGTCTACCGGATCGTCCAGGAGTCGCTCACGAACGTCGTCCGCCACGCTCGCGCACGAACCGCCCTCGTCCGCGTCCACTACGCCGCGGACCGCCTGGTGCTCAGCATCACCGACGACGGCCGCGGCGCGGCACCGGGGACGGCGCCGGGCGCCGGACAGGTCGGCATGCGGGAGAGGGTGTCGATCTGGGACGGCGCGCTGCACGCGGGCGACCGTGCCGGGGGCGGCTACGAGGTCGTCGTCTCGATCCCGCGGCCGGAGGAGGTCCGCTGATGATCACGGTGGTGATCGCCGACGACGAGGCGCTGATCCGCAGCGGGCTGGCTGTGCTGCTTCGGCACGAGCCCGACTTCGAGGTGGTGGGCGAGGCATCGGACGGCCTCGCCGCGGTCAGGCTGGTCCGCGATCTCCGCCCCGACGTGATCATGATGGACATCAGGATGCCGGGAATCGACGGCCTCGAGGCGACCCGTCGCCTGGCCGCCGACCCCGCCACCGCCGGGTCGAGGATCCTGATCCTCACCACCTTCGACCACGACGAGAACGTGTTCGCCGCGATCCGTGCCGGAGCGAGCGGGTTCCTCCCCAAGGACACCGAGCCCCAGCGCCTGGTGGACGCGCTCCGCACGGTCGCGGCCGGCGAGGGCCTGCTCGCCCCGCACGCCACCCGCCGCCTGATCGAGGAGTTCCGCCGGACCGCTCCGTCGCCGGGCATGGACCGGAACCTGCCCGACCTCACCGATCGGGAGCTCGAGGTGCTCCGCGCGGTCGCGAGCGGGCGCAGCAACGCGGAGATCGCGGCGCAACTGGCGATCAGCTACGCCACCGTGAAGACCCACGTGAGCCGCTTGCTCACCAAGCTCGACGCGCGGGACCGCGCGCAGCTTGTCGTGATCGCCTACGACCACGGCGTGGTCGGGCCGGGCAGGGACGGCTAGGCCTGCGGGGCGAGGCCGTCCACGGCCGTCCTCAGCTCCTCGAGCTGGGCACGCACCTGGTCGGGCGCGGTGCCGCCGCGGCCGCTGCGGGATGCGACCGAGCCCTCGATCGTGAGCACGCCGAGTACCTCGGGAGCCAACTCGGGCGAGATCTCCGCGAGCTGGGCCGGGGTCAGCTCGGAGAGCTCCTGTCCCCTCGCCTCGCAGTACTTCACGCAGGCACCCGCGATCTCGTGGGCCCGTGCGAAGGGAACCCGCTGCCGCACCAGCCAGTCGGCCACGTCGGTGGCCAGCGAGAAGCCGCGGGGCGCCAGCGCTGCCATGCGGTCCGGATGGAATGTGAGAGTGGCCACCATGCCGGTCACGGCCGGCAGCAGCACCCGTAGCTGGTCGAGACTGTCGAAGACCGGTTCCTTGTCCTCCTGCAGGTCGCGGTTGTAGGCCAGCGGCAGCCCCTTGCAGGTGGCGAGCAGTCCGGCGAGGTTGCCGATCAGGCGGCCGGCCTTGCCGCGGGCGAGCTCGGCGACGTCGGGGTTCTTCTTCTGCGGCATGATGCTCGACCCGGTGGACCACGCGTCGTCGAGGGTGGCGAAGCCGAACTCGTGGGTGCACCACAGGATCACGTCCTCGCTGAGCCGGGACAGGTCCACCCCGATCTGGGCGAGCACGTAGGTCTCCTCCGCGACCAGGTCGCGCGCGGCTGTCCCGTCGATGCTGTTCGGCACCGACGAGGCGAAGCCGAGCTCGCGCGCCACCAGTTCGGGATCGAGGCCAAGGGAGGTGCCTGCGAGGGCACCGGAGCCGTACGGGCTGACCGCGAGCCGGGCGTCCAGGTCACGCAGCCGCTGCAGGTCGCGCACCAGCGGCCAGGCGTGGGCGAGCAGGTGGTGGCTGAGCAGCACCGGCTGGGCCGACTGCAGGTGCGTACGACCCGGCATGATCGCGCCGAGGTTCGCCTCCGCCTGGCCGGCGAGCGCCTCGACCAGCGCGCGCAGATCGCCCGCCAGGACGGCGTTCGCATCCCGAAGGTAGGCCCGGATCAGGGTGGCGATCTGGTCGTTGCGCGAGCGCCCGGCCCGCAGCCGTCCGCCGAGTTCGGGCCCGACCCGCTCGATCAGGCCGCGTTCGAGGGCACCGTGGACGTCTTCGTCGGTCTCGGCGGCGGTGAAGGCGCCGGATGCGACATCCGCGTCGAGCGCCTCCAGCCCAGCGACCATCGCGGCGTACTCGTCGCCGGTGAGCAGGCCCGCCGCATACAGCGCGGTCGCGTGCGCCGTCGAGCCGGCGAGGTCGTGCCGGGCCAGCCGCCAGTCGAACTGGGTCGACTTGCTGAGGGCGAACATCGCCTCCGCCGGGCCGCCGGCGAACCGGCCGCCCCACAGCCGTCCGCTGTCCGTGCCAGTCATTTCTGTCCTTTCGGGGATTCCCGGTCGGGCCGGGACGACGGGATTCAGCTCGTGTGCAACCCGAGGAACGCCTCGGCCATCGCGGCGCCCCCGTCGGCGGCGCGGGTGACGATCACCACGGTGTCGTCGCCGGCGATCGTACCGAGCACGGAGTTCCAGCCCACTTTGTCGATCGCGGACGCGAAGAACTGCGCCGCGCCGGGTGGGGTCCGGAGCACGGCGAGGTTCGCCGAGCCCTCCGCCGACAGCAGCAGCTCTCCGCACAACCGGGCCAGCCTGGCCTCCGCCGCGGGGCTCCCGGGGTCGTGCTCGCCGGCCAACAGGGCGTAGGCGAGTTCGCCGCTGGACGTGCGCACCCGCACCGCGCCCAGTTCGAGGAGATCCTTGCTGAGCGTGCCCTGCGAGACAACGATCCCGTCGTCCGCCAGACGGGCCGCGAGCTCGCTCTGGCTGCGAACCGGCTCGCGCTCGATCAGCTCCCCGATCCGGGACTGCCGGGCCGACTTCGTCACGGGCGTGCGCTGCTCGGTCATGTCGAGGCGCCGTCGAGGAAGCCGGGCAGGGCGGCGACGAAGCGGTCCAGGTCGGCGTCGCTGATCACCAGGGGCGGGGCGAGCCGCAGCACGTTCGGCCGGGGCGCGTTGATCACGAAGCCCGCATCGAGCGCGGCGTCCGCGACAGCCGGCGCGATCGGGTCGGCGAGCACCACGCCGCGCAACAGGCCCCGGCCTCGGACGGCCGTGACCTGAGGATGGCCGAGGGCCATGACCCGGGACGCCAACCGCTCCCCCGCCGCGGTGACCCGCTCCAGCAGGCCGTCCCGCTCGATGATGTTCAGCACGGCGAGCCCGGCGGCCGCCGCCACCGGGTTCCCGCCGAACGTGGTCCCGTGCGAGCCCGGCCCGAGCAGGGACGCCGCGGCGCCCGTCGCCACGCAGGCGCCGACCGGGAAGCCGTTGCCGAGCCCCTTGGCGAACGTGACGATGTCGGGGGTGACGCCGGAGTCGCTGCTGGCCAGCCAGGCCCCGCAGCGGCCGATGCCGGTCTGCACCTCGTCGATCCAGAGCAGGGCGCCCACGGACGCGGTGAGCTCGCGCGCCTGGGCCAGGAAGCCCGACGGGGGTTCGACGACCCCGTTCTCGCCCTGGATCGGCTCCACGATCACCGCGGCGACGGTCTCGTCCAGCGCGGCGGCCAGCGCCTCGGCGTCCCCATAGGGCACGAACTCGACCACGCCGGGCAGCGGCTCGAACGGCTCGCGGTACTTCGGGTTCGACGTGAGCGCCAGCGCGCCCAGGCTGCGGCCATGGAAGGATCCGTCCATCGCGATCAGCTTCGTGCGCCCGGTCATCCGGGTGATCTTGAACCCGGCCTCGTTGGCTTCGGTGCCGGAGTTGGTGAAGAACACCCGGGCCTCGCGGCCGGGGTCGTTCACCGTGGTGAAGCCCGCCAGCCGCTCGGCCAGCGCGATCTGCGTGGGCGTGGCGAAGAAGTTCGACACGTGGCCGAGCGTGGACAGCTGCGCGGAGATCGCGCCGAGCACCTGGGGATGGGCGTGGCCGAGCGCGTTCACGGCCAGCCCCGCGAGCAGGTCGAGGTAGCGGTTGCCGTCCGCGTCCCACAGGTGCACACCCTCGCCCCTCACGAACACCCGCTTCGGCGCTCCGAAGGTGTTCATCAGCGCGTGGGCGTAGCGGACGCTGAGCTCGGCCTGGCTGCCCCCGGTTGCCGCGATACTCACGAGAGTGCCTTGTAGGAGGGCCCGAGCACCATCGTGCCCACCCCCTCGTCGGTGAAGATCTCCAGCAGCAGGGAGTGCGGCACCCGGCCGTCGATCACGGTGGCCTTGGGGACGCCCGCCCGCACGGCCTGGAGGCAGGCCTCCATCTTCGGGATCATCCCGGACGCGAGGCTCGGCAGCATGGCGGCCAGATCGTCCACGGCGATCTGGCGGATCACCTCGGTGGAGTTCGGCCAGTCGCGGTAGAGGCCCTCCACGTCGGTGAGCACCACGAGCCGTTCTGCGCCCAGCGCCGCAGCCAGCGCCCCCGCGGCGGTGTCGGCATTCACGTTGTGCACCTGGCCGATCTCGTCGGGCGCGACCGTGGCGACCACAGGAATCCGGCCCGCGTTGATCAGGTCGAGCACCGCGCCGGGGTTGACCTCTGCGACCTCTCCGACCAGGCCGAGGTCGACCTCCTCGCCGTCGAGCTCGATGCCCTTCCGCTCAGCGGTGAGCAGGCCTGCGTCCTCTCCGGACAGACCGACCGCGAGCGGGCCGTGAGCGTTCAGCAGGCCGACCAGTTCCCGGTTCACCTGTCCCATCAGCACCATTCGGACCACGTCCATCGCCTCGGGGGTGGTCACCCGTAGCCCGCCGCGGAACTCGCTGGCGATGCCCAGCCGGGACAGCATCGACGAGATCTGCGGCCCTCCGCCGTGCACGACCACCGGCTTCACCCCGACCGTGCGCAGGAAGACGATGTCCTGGGCGAAGGCGGACTTCAGCGCGTCGTCGACCATGGCGTTTCCGCCGTACTTCACCACGATGGTCTTCCCGACGTAGCGCTCCAGCCACGGCAGGGCTTCGATCAGGATGGCCGCCTTGCTCGCCGCATCGCTCATGTGGAGTACTCCGCGTTCTCTTTGACGTAGTCGTAGGTGAGGTCGTTGGTCCAGATCGCGGCCGACGCCTCGCCCGCGTGCAGGTGCAGCTCGACCAGCACGTCACGTCCGGTGAGGTCGACGCCGGAGCGGTCCGCGCCGAGCTGCCCGTCCACGAACACCCGAACGCCGTTGAAGGCGACGTCCACGTGCTCGGGGTCGTAGTCGGCGTCCACCGTGCCCGCGGAGGCGAGCACCCTGCCCCAGTTCGGGTCGTTGCCGAAGATGGCGCACTTGAACAGGTTGCTGCGGGCGATCGCGCGGGCGACCGCGAGCGCGTCCGCCTCGGTGGCGGCGCCCTCCACCTGAACCTGGATGTCGTGCGCCGAACCCTCCGCATCGGAGATCAGCTGCCTGGCCAGGTCCGCGCACACGGCGGTGAGTGCCTCGGAGAACTCGGCGTCCTGCGGGACCACCCCCGACGCGCCGGAGGACAGGAGGATCACGGTGTCGTTGGTGGACATGCACCCGTCGGAATCGGTGCGGTCGAACGTGAAGCCGGTGGCGGTGCGCAGCGCAGCGTCAAGCGCGGCCGGCTCGACCACGGCGTCGGTCGTGATCACTACCAGCATCGTTGCCAGCGCGGGCGCGAGCATGCCGGCGCCCTTGGCCATGCCGCCGATCACCCAGCCGTCGGGGGAGGTGTGCACCGCCTGCTTCGAGACCGCGTCGGTCGTGCAGATGGCCTCGGCGGCCGAGGGCCCGCCGCTCGTGGAGAGGTCCTGCGCGGCGAGCTGGATGCCGTTCAGGACGGCGTCCATCGGCAGCCGCTCCCCGATCAGGCCGGTCGAGCAGACCGCGACGTCCCCGCTCGCACAGCCGACCTCGGCTCCGGCCCACTCGGCCATCTGCCTGGCGTCGGCGAGCCCGGCCGATCCGGTACAGGCGTTGGCGCCGCCGGAGTTCAGCACGACGGCGGCGAGCCGGCCGTCCGCCACCGCCTGCTTCGACCACACCACGGGCGCGGCGGTGAACCGGTTGGACGTGAAGACCGCCGCTGCGTGCGCGTCCGGGCCCTGGTTGACGACGAGGGCAAGGTCCGGCTTGCCGGAGGCCTTGATTCCCCCGGTGACGCCGGCAGCGGTGAATCCCTTGGCAGCGGTGACGCTCATTCGGGGCCCCCGCAGAGGTGTTCGGGGGAGCTCAGCGGAGGAGAAGAACTCTGTGGGGTGTTCGATCGGGGTCCCCGCAGAAGTGTTCGGGGGAGCTCAGCTGAGGAGAAGGACTTGGTGGGGTGATTCATGGCGCAACTCCGATCGTGGTCAGGCCCAGGGTCTCGGGCAGCCCGAGGGCGAGGTTCATGGACTGGACGGCACCGCCCGCGGTGCCCTTGGTCAGGTTGTCCAGCGCGGCAACGGCGACCAGGCGTCCGGCGCCCTCGTCGACCGTGACCTGCACGTGCACGGCGTTCGAGCCGATGACCGACTGGGTCTGCGGCCACATGCCGGCGGGCAGCAAGGTGATGAACGGCTCGTCGCCGTAGGCGGCCTCATAGGTCGAGCGGACGACGTCCACATGCACCTCGGACGCCAGCGGTGCGGTCACCGTGGCGAGGATGCCGCGCGCCATCGGCGCAAGCACCGGCGTGAAGGAGATCGTCGGGTCCGCCGCGCCGAGCAGCGCGAAGTTCTGCAGCATCTCCGGCACGTGCCGGTGCACGCCGCCTACGCCGTAGGCACTGGCCGAGCCCATCACCTCCGCGCCGAGCAGGTTCGGTTTCAGGGACTTGCCTGCGCCGGAGGTGCCGCTGGCCGCGACGGCGACCACGTCGCGTCCGGTGACCAGTCCACCGGTGAGCGCCGGCAGCAGGGCGAGGGTTACCGAGGTCGGGTAGCAGCCGGGGACGGCGATCCGCCGGGTGGCGGAGAGAACCCGGCGCTGGCCGGGCAGTTCGGGGAGGCCGTAGGGCCACGTGCCCGCGTGCTCGCTGCCGTAGAACTTCTGCCACTGCGCCGGATCGACCAACCGATGGTCCGCACCGGCGTCCACCACGAGCACCTCGGGCCCCAGTTGGGCCGCGACGGCCGCCGAGTGCCCGTGCGGCAGCGCGAGGAAGACCACGTCGTGGCCCTCCAGGTTGGCCGCCGTGGTCTCGGTCACCATGCGGTCGGCGAGCGGGGTCAGGTGCGGGTGGTGGGACAGCAGCGGCGTCCCGGCATTCGAACCGGCGGTCAGCGCGCCGATCTCCACCTCGGGGTGCCCGAGCAGCAGCCGGAGCGCCTCGCCGCCTGCGTAGCCGGTGGCGCCCGCCACCGCGACCTTGATCGTCATAGGAATGACTATGCCGTATCTCGAATGAATATTCCACCCAAGCCTCAGTCAAGTCGGGATCAAGGTTCCCTCAAGTGGGGACCGGGAGCCCCGGACGAGGGTTACCATTCACGGCGTGCCCGTCACCGCCATCGGACTGAGTCACCACCTCGTGCCACTCGAGGACCTGGCGCGTCTCAGTGAGGCGTCCATGCCCGTCATCGAGGCGCTGGACGCCGCCGGGCTGCCCGGCTTCGTGCTGCTGAACACGTGCAACCGGTTCGAGCTGTACTTCGAGTCCGAGGCCTTCCACGCCGGCCTCGAGACCGTACTCGGCTCCGTTCGCGACGCCCTGCCCGAGCCCCACCGCAACCTCGTCAACGAGTTCGAGGTGTACGCCGGCCAGGCCGCCGTGCAGCACCTGCTCGAGGTCGCGAGCGGGCTGGACTCCATGGTGGTCGGCGAGGCCGAGATCATCGGGCAGGTGCGTGAGGCGCTGCGTGCCTCGGACACCCGCGCGAGCGCAGCCCTGCACCGGCTCTTCCACGCCGCGCTCACCACGGCGAAGGCGGTCAGCAGCGAGACCGACCTCGGCGCGGCCGGGCGCTCGATCGCCCGGGTCGGCCTGGCGCTGGTCGAGCAGCGGCACTTCCCCGTGGCCGGACGCCGCGCGCTGGTGATCGGCACCGGCAGCTACGCCCGCGTGGTCACCGCGACGCTGGAACGCCTCGGCTGCGCCGACATCCGGGTGTACTCCCCCAGCGGCCGCGCCGAGCGGTTCGCCGCGACCCACCCCGTCCAGGCGGTGCCGGTCGACGAACTGGCCGCCGCGGTCGGGTCCGCGGACCTGCTCGTCACCTGCAGCGGCGGAGAGCGGACGACCGGCCCGGTGGTGACCGCCGGACTGCTGGCCACGGCACGCCAGCCCGACGCGGCCCTGCTGCCGGTCCTTGACCTCTCGCTGTCGGGCGACGTCGAGCCGGCCGCCCAGGCCCTGGTGAACATCGACCTGATCGACCTCGAGGAGGTCGGGGCGCACGCACCGTCGGAGCAGACCGCCGCCGTGCTCGCCGCCCGCGATCTCGTCGCCCGCGGCGTCGAGACCTACCTGCACCTCGAACAGGGACGCCAGGCCACCCCGGCGGTGACGGCCATCCGCGCCCACGTCAGCCAGTTCATCGAGCGCGAGATCGAGACGGCCAACCGCCGCTACGACGCCGAGACCGCTGCCGCGGTCGCCCATTCGTTGCGCCGGGTGTCCAACGCGCTGCTCCACACGCCGTCACTGCGCGCCGCCGAGCTGGCCCGCACCGGTGAACTCGCCGACTACTCACACGCACTGCACACCCTCTTCGGGATCGACATCGAGACCGGTGTCGAGGCGCAGGCGTGAGTGTGACCACCACCGCGGCACCGCTGCTGGAGGCGTACCGCGGCCGGCCCGTGGCTCGGCGTCCGGTCTGGTTCATGCGACAGGCAGGGCGCTCGTTGCCCGAGTACCGGAGGTTGCGCGAGGGAACATCGATGCTCCAGGCCTGCCTGGATCCCGAACTGGCCGCGGAGATCACCTGTCAGCCGGTTCGCCGGCACGACGTGGACGCCGGCATCTTCTTCTCCGACATCGTGGTGCCGCTGCGGCTCGCCGGGGTCGGCGTCGAGATCGTGGCCGGGGTGGGACCCGTGCTGGACAGCCCGGTCCGGACGGCCGCCGACGTGGCGGGCCTGCCCGAACTCGACCCGGCGGCGCTCGCCCCGGTACGGGACGGCGTGGCGCTGTCCGTGGCCGAACTGGGAGCTGTGCCGCTGATCGGGTTCGCCGGAGCCCCGTTCACGCTGGCGTCCTACCTGGTCGAGGGCCGCCCGAACCGCGAGCTGCCCGCGACCCGCGCCCTGCTCGCGTCCGACCCCGACACCTGGCACCGGCTGCTGGCCTGGGTGGCCGGCCTCACCACCGCCTTCCTGCGTGCCCAGGTCGAGGCCGGCGCGTCCGCCATCCAGTTGTTCGACTCGTGGGTGGGGCGGCTGTCCCCCGCCGAGTACCGGGCTGCCGTCCAGCCGCACTCGGCGGCGGTCTTCTCCGCCGTCACCGACCTCGGCGTGCCGCGCGTCCACTTCGGGACGGCCACGCGCGATCTCCTGCCGGACCTGCTCGCCGCGGGCGCCGACGTGGTCGGCGTGGCCTCCGACATCGGGCTCGACGAGGCGAACGCGCTCCTCGGCGGCACCGTCCCGCTGCAGGGCAACCTCGATCCCGCGCTTCTGGCCGCGGACTGGCCCACCCTGGAAGCTGCCGCACGCGACGTCGTCCGGCGCGGCGCCGCCGCGCCCGGCCACGTGTTCAATCTCGGACACGGCGTGCCGCCCGAAACCGACCCGGACACCCTCACCAGGCTCGTCGAGCTGGTGCACTCGATCCCTCCGCAGGAGTCCTGACATGCCACATCCCACCGCCACCGCCCGTCCCTCGCACGGCATCGGCTCGGTGAAGCCGGACGGGTGGGCGTACAACCGTGCCCCGATGATCGTCTATTGGGAACTCACCAACGCCTGCGGGCTCGCCTGCCGGCACTGCCGCGCGACCGCGATGCCCGACCCGATGCCGGGCGAGTTGAGCACTGCGGAGGCGATCAGGCTGCTGGATGACCTGCTCGGCTTCGCCGGCCCGGGCGAGGCGCTGCCCCACGTGGTGATGACCGGAGGCGACCCCCTGCGCCGTCCCGACCTGCCCGAACTGGTCGCGGCGGCGAGCGAGCGCGGCATCGGGGTCTCGCTGGCCCCCGCGGTGACACCGCTGCTCACCCGCGAGCGGATCTTCTGGATGAAGGAAGTGGGCATCCAGGCGATCTCGTTGTCGCTGGACGGCTCGACCGCGGCCTACCACGACGGGGTCCGGATGGTGCCGGGCACCTTCGACGCCACCATCGAGGCGCTGGACATCGCCGCGGAAGCCGGACTGCCGGTCCAGGTCAACACGCTGGTCACGGCCTCGACCGCAGCTGACCTGCCCGCCGTCTACGAGCTCCTGAGCGAACACACCCTGATGCAGTGGAGCCTGTTCTTCCTGATCTCGATCGGGCGCGGCTCCGAACTCACCGAGCTCTCCCCCGGCGACGCCGAACGCTGGCTGCTCTGGGCGGCGAAGACGAACCGGGAGGCGCCGTTCCGGGTCAAGACCACAGAGGCCATGCACTTCCGGCGGCTGATGGCGGCGCCCCTGCTGCGCGCAGGGAAGACCGCCGACGAGGTCGAGGCGCTGCCGATGTCGCGCTCCTTCGGCATCCGCGACGGCAACGGCATCGTGTTCATCTCGAACTTGGGCGACGTCACCCCGTCCGGCTTCCTTCCGGTGAACGTCGGGAACGTGAAGGAACGCTCGCTGGTCGAGCTCTACCGCGACGAGCCCCTGATGCGTGCACTGCGCGACCCGGACCAGTTCAAGGGACGCTGTGGCGCCTGCGAGTACCACGACTGGTGCGGCGGCTCGCGCGCCCGGGCCTACGCGTGGACGGGCGACCCGCTGGAGTCCGACCCGTTGTGCCCCTACGTGCCGAAGCCCGACGCGGCGCTCCCCCGGTGAGGCTGCTGGTCGTCGGCGGCGGGATCACCGGTCTCGCCGCAGCATGGGAGGCGGTTCTCGGCAGCGATGGCCGCGGGCCGGCCGAGGTGCTGCTCGTCGAGGCGTCCGACCGCCTGGGCGGCAAGCTGCACACCGAGGTGGTCGATGACCTGCTGATCGAACACGGCCCTGACTCGTTCGTCAGCTACCGGCCGGCCGCCATCCGGCTGGCCGAGGAGGTCGGGCTCGGCGAGGAGGTGATCGGCACCTCCGGCGCGCGGGTGGTGTACCTGCGCTCCCGCGGGAGGCTGCGTCCGCTGCCGTCGGGGATGGGCATGGTGCTGCCAACCCGGCTCGGCCCGTTCGTCACCACGGGCATCCTCTCGCCGCTCGACAAGCTGCGCGCCGGGCTGGACCTGGTGCTGCCGAGGCAACTGCGCGACGGCGAGGACGTCGCGATCGGCGCCTTCCTGCGCAAGCGGCTCGGCGGCGGGATCGTGCGCCGGTTCGCCGATCCGATGGTGGGCGGCATCTATGGGGCGAGCGTCGACGAGCTGAGCCTCGACGCGGTGCTGCCGTCCCTGCGAGTGGACGAGGCGACGCACCGCAGCCTGATGCTGGCCGCTCTGGCCGCCGGCCGGAAGGTGCGCGCGGCGGGCCGCGGACCGGGTTCACCGTTCCGGACCCTGCGGGGCGGCCTGGGCAGCCTCGTGGACGCGGTCGCGTCCCGGCTCCGCGAGCGGGGGGCGGACCTGCGCCTGGGCGTCAGAGTGGACGAGCTGCGTCCGACCGGGGCCGGTGGCGCGCGGGCCGTGCTCAGTGACGGCTCGGTCGAGTCCGTGGACGCGGTGGTGCTGGCCGGTGGGGTGGCCAGTTCGGCAGCGCTCCTGGCGGGGCCGGCACCGGAGTCCGCTTCGGCAGTCTCCCGGGTGTCACTGGCCACCTCCACCGTCGTGACCCTCGCGTACCCCGCTTCGGCCTTCGACACACCGGTGGTGTCGCACGGCTGGCTGGAGGCGGGTCCTGCTCCGATCAGCGGGGTCACGGTGAGTTCCGCGAAATGGGCCGGACGGGCTGCCGACGGCACCGTTCTGATCCGCGCCTTCGTGCCCGAGCGGCTGGGCGCGATCGCCCACGCGGAGGATCAGGTCCTGCTCGACGCGGTGGTGCGGCACGTCGGCGAGGTGCTCGGCGCCTCCCGCGCGCCGGAACTGACCCGGGTGGCCCGATGGCCGGGCGTGATGCCGAAGTACACCGTAGGACACCTCGCCCGGGTCGCCGAGACCGAGGCAGGTCTGGCGCACCTGCCCGCGTGGCGGGTGGCGGGTTCGGCGCTGCGTGGAGTCGGTGTCCCGGACTGCGTGGCCGACGGCCGGCGACAGGCTGGCCTGGCACTCGATCGGGTTTCCGCCGGGCGGGCTAAGGTCGGCTCATGAGCGAGACACCAGCCCCCGAAGAGGTCTTCTACACCGCCTACGCCGTGTTCGCGCGGCGCGCGCCGGCGCCCGGTAACGTCGCCTCCGCGACCCAGTCCCTTCTCGACGCCCTGGCCGACACCGGCGTCACCACCCGCGGCCTCTATGACGTACACGGGATGCCCGCGGACGCCGACGTGCTGGCGTGGCTGCACGGCAGTTCCCCGTCCGACCTGCAGGAGGCCGAGCGTCGCTTCCAGCAGGAGGCCTTCGGCGGCGCGGTCGAACTGGTCTGGTCGGCGTTCGGCGTGCACCGGCAGGCCGAGTTCAGCCGCGAGCACTCCCCGGCGTTCCTGCGCGGGGTCGCGCCGAAGACCTGGCTGACGGTCTACCCGTTCGTCCGCTCGTACGAGTGGTACGTGCTTCCCGAGGACGAGCGCAGGGAGATGCTGGCCGACCACGGCCTGAAGGGCCGGGACTACCCGCAGGTCTCCAGCAACACCGTCGCCGCATTCGCCCTGGGCGACTACGAGTGGCTGCTCGCGCTCGAGGCGGACGAGCTCGTCGACCTCACCGACCTGATGCGCCACCTGCGCGCGACCGAGGCCCGGCGGCACGTCCGGGTGGAGATCCCGTTCTACACCGGCCACCGGATCGCTCCCTCCGACCTGCCGAGGGTGCTGCGGTGACCACAGCCCTCGCCTACGACGCGGTGGTGCTGCTGGGCTTCGGAGGCCCGGAGGGCACCGAGGAGGTGGTGCCGTTCCTGGAGCGGGTGACCGCGGGCCGCGGCATCCCGAAGGAACGACTGGTCGAGGTGGGCCAGCACTACTTCACGCTGGGCGGGGTGAGCCCGATCAACGCGCAGAACCGGGCGCTGCAGGCAGCTATCGCCGCCGCGCTGGCGGCTGAGGGCGTGCCGGTGGAGACAGCGCTGGCGAACCGCAACTCACCGCCGTTCGTGCCCGACGTCCTGGCCGACCTGGCCGGACGCGGGCATCGCAGGGTGCTGGCGGTCGCGACCTCTGCCTACTCCGGCTACTCGAGCTGCCGGCAGTACCGCGAGGACCTGGGCCTGGCGCTGGAGTCGACGGGGTTGCAGCTGGACGTGCGCAAGCTGGGGCCGTTCTTCGACCTGCCGGCGTTCGCCGCCACGATCACGGAGCTGCTGCTGGGCTGCCTGCCGGCCGACCTCGACCTGGCCGCGGACAGCACGCGGCTGGTGTTTACCACGCACTCGATCCCCACGCCGATGGCTCACACCGCCGGGCCCTCCGGGGACGGCTACGTGGCCCAGCACCGGCGGGTGGCCACTCAGGTGGCGGACGGGATCGCCGCCGCCACGGGCGTGACCAAGCCGTGGGACCTGGTCTTCCAGTCCCGCAGTGGCCCGCCGACGATGCCGTGGCTGGAGCCGGACGTCAACGATGCGTTGCGGGAGTTCGCGGCTGCCGGAGCCACGGACGTGGTGCTGGTGCCGATCGGGTTCATCTCCGACCACATGGAGGTGATCTGGGATCTGGACACCCAGGCACAGGAGACCGCCGCCGAGCTGGGCGTCCGGCTGGTGCGCACCCCCACGGTGGGCACGCACCCAGCGTTCGTGGCCGCGCTGGCCGCCCGGATCGCGACCGAGCTGCGGACGGGATCGCCGGAGCCGGGACCAGGACAGTTCTGCTTCGCCGGCTGCTGTGCGAACCCGCGCCGCGAGGCGCCCGTCGTAGCCGGCGTCGTACAGGACCCACCGCGGTGAGGATCCGCCTGGCCACGCGAGGGTCGGCGCTCGCGTGGACCCAGTCGGGCACCGTGGCGGACGCGCTGCGCGCGCTGGGCCACGAGGTCGAGCTGGTGAAGGTGACCACGCACGGCGACGTCTCGACCGCGCCGCTGGCGAGCCTCGGTGGTACCGGGGTGTTCGTCGGAGCGGTGCGCGCGGCGGTGCTGGCCGGGGAGGCCGATCTCGCCGTCCACTCGTTCAAGGACCTGCCGACCGCGCCCGCGGATGGGCTGGTGCTGGGCGCGGTGCCGCCACGGGAGGACCCGGCGGACGCGCTCTGTGCCCGCGACGGGCTCGACCTCGGAGGCCTGCCCGCCGGTGCCCGGGTGGGCACGGGCTCACCTCGCCGTGCGGCGCAGGTGCTGGCCCGGCGTCCCGACCTGGCGGTGGTCGCGATCCGGGGCAACGTGGAGACACGGCTGCGCCGGGCGGGCGATGACCTGGACGCGGTGGTGCTCGCGGCGGCGGGACTGCGGCGCCTCGGGCTGGAGGCAGCGATCACCGAGCGGCTTGACCCGGAGGAGTTCCTGCCGGCTCCGGCCCAGGGCGCGCTCGCGGTGGAGTGCCGCGCGGATGCCCCGGCCGAGCTTCAGGAGGCGCTCGCCGCCCTGGACGACCTGCCGACTCGGCTGTGCTCGCTGGCCGAGCGGGCCGTACTGGCGCGGCTGGAGGCCGGGTGCGCGGCGCCGGTGGCCGCCCACGCCGTGGTCTCCGAGGGGAGGGTTCTGCTCACCGCCACGGTGGTCAGCCTGGACGGCTCGCGCCAGCTCCGCGTGCACGACGACGGGCCGGCGACCGAAGCGGATGCCGAGGTGGTGGGTCGCCGGGTGGCCGGGCAACTGCTGGACGCCGGGGCCGCCGAGCTGGTCGAGCTCGCCGCGAGCAGGCCGAAGCCGATGGCCGGGCGGACCGTGCTGATGCCCCGGCGGGCACCGTCAGGTACGGCCGAGGCGCTCGCCCAGGCGGGGGCCGACGTCGTGCAGGCGGAGTTCACCCGGCGACAGCCCCTGCCGGTCACGGCGTTCGCAGCAGCCTTCGCCGAGCACTGGGACTGGCTCGTGGTGACGTCCGCGCGGACGGTGGACGCGCTGCAGGCCGTCGGCCTGGATCACTGTGGTCCGCACGCGCACGTCCGGATCGCGGCCGTCGGGCCGGCCACGGCGTCGATGTTGAGCGCTGCGGGCATCACTCCCGACCTGGTCGCCGATCCCGGTGGCGGTGCCGCACTGGTGGCCGCCTTCCCCGACGGCCCGGGCCGCATCCTGATCCCCGGCGCCGAGGATCACTCACCCGAACCCACGGCCGGCCTGGTCGCGAAGGGCTGGGAGGTGCGCAACGTCGCCGTCTATCGCACGGTGGGCCTGCCGCTTCCCGCCGAGGTCGTGGAGCGCTGGCAGTCCGGTGCCGTCGACGCCTTCCTGGTCACCGCCGGCTCGGTCGCCCGCGCCGCCGTCGCCTCCGCCGGACTCCCGGGCCCCCGCGTGGTCGCCCTGGGCAGCTCCGCGGCCGAGGTCTCGCGCGATCTCGGCCTGGACGTCGCCGCCGTCGCCGAGCGCCCCGACGCGGACGCCATCACCCGGGCTGCGGTCACGGCGCTCGTTCGCTGAGGGGCACGAGGGCTCCTCAGACCAAGAGTTGTGAGACCCGCCCGCGTGAGACGTGCGTGAGGTAGGCGATGTCGGTCACCGACAGGCCCAGCTCACGGAGTTCCTTCACGACCCGCCGAATCTGTGCGGCCGCTTCGGCCTCCGCCTCCTTGGCCTGCTTCATGGCCTTCCAGGCGCCGATCACGCGCGCCATCAAGTCGTCGTCGATGTCGGGGGCCGCCAACACGTGGACGTCGGCGGAGTCGTCCAGGGCATGGACGAACTCCCAGGTCTTCTCCTCGATCCGCTCCAGGTTCGCGCACTCTGCGAGGCCGACGAGACGTGGCTCCGCGGGCGATTGCGGGTCGAGGGCGTAGATCTTGATCTGCCATCCGTTGCCCGCCCGCGGCGTCGCCTTGCCGATGTAGCCGCGCTCAAGAGGCCAGTCCGCCATCGACATCGCCGGACCACCTGTCCCGAGATCGCTCATCCCACTCACCCCTTTCAACTTGATGAGATGTCCAATTTAGCGCCGCTGCCACTCACTATCTAGTACCCCTAGATAGCAACGTCGCGAAGGGCATGACTCATGCCACCTCGGCCCGATCCCAGCCGCTATTGCGGCTCGCGCGAGCTCAGCGGCCGGACTGCCATCTCCCCGCAGCGTTCCGGGCAGCCTTGGCTCAACGCCCACCCTCGCCGGCACAGGCGATCCGATCCATCACACCTTGGGCGGCCGCCGGGCCTGGCGCTCTGATCCGTTAGGCGACGCCCATTTACCCTCGTGGGCCCCATGGACGGCCACGCCGCGCCCAGGGGCTGGAACGCCCGCGTACAGCCCTCTCAGTCCTGTACCCAGGTGTCGTTCGGGACCCGCCCGATCCGGGCTGGCACGGGTGGGCCAAGTGGGTTGTTGCCGCGGCGGCCCCGTTGGTACCGGACTGGGCAAGTCGACTCTCCTCCCGTCGGATGCGGGCTGATTGGCACTGGTCAGATTCGACACCTCCATAGCCCTGCCGCCACTACCCGCCCGGTTCGGGTGGGCCCGCCCGTCCGGGGACCAGTGCTTCGTCTCGGGTGTGCCTTCGGTGCCGGATGGGCTTGCGCTGCGGATCCTGCCGGGCGGGCGGGGTGAACTCGGGCAGACCGTCCCCGGCGATTCGGACCTGCCACTGATCCCGAATCGAGAACCGGGCAGGCTCGACCAGCCCGTGATGCTGGTGACACAGAAGGGTGAGATTCGACAGCGCGGTAGCGCCGCCGGCCCACCACGGCACCACGTGATGCGCTTCACACCGCGAGACCGGGCCATCACACCCGGGGAACGTGCAGCCACCATCCCGCGCGATCAGGGCGTCGCGCAGGCCCGGCGTGACCAGGCGCGCGGCCCGACCCACGTCGAGTACCTGCGAGGCAGAGCCGAGCACCACCGGGATCAGTTCGGCGTCACAGCAGACACGGCGCAACTCACCGGCCGAGAAGGCCTGGCCGTTGCCGATCAGGCCGGCCTCGGCCGCACCCGCGGCGAGCTTCTCGTAGCTCAGACCGACCAGCACCCGCGCCGGCGCAGGAGCCTCGGGCTCGCTCCGACCGGTCGAGCTGGTGTGAATGAGGGCGATCAGCGCATCGGCGCGACGCTGCTCCGACGTGATCGTGGCCCCCAGCGGGTCGCGGCGCTCGAGCGCGGTGCGACGAGTGTGTTCGGCGTGCGCGTCCAGCTGGGCGATCCACTCCTCGGCCGCCAGTCTCGGCAGCGAGCCGTCGAAACGCACCGAGGCGCCCTCGAAGAAGAACCGCAACGACCGCTGCCGCTGCGCAGCTTCGGCCTCGCGCTGCAACTGCCGCTCACGGGTGTCGTGCGCATGCTCAGGCACGACCTGCTTCAGCACCCGCCCCGCGGACTTGGCGAGCTGGTCGGCGTCGAGGTGACCGGCCAGCGCCACGAGCACCTGCTCGGCCCGCTCCTGCTGCAACTCGTCGAGTTCGGGCGCGAGCCCGTCCAGCACACCGGTGATCGCCCGCGCCTGGCTCGTGCCGAGCCGCCCGGCCACTGCGGCCTCGCCCACCAGCGGGTGCTGACCGAGCGTTCTCGCCTGCCGCAACGCCCCCGCCGCCTCGCGCCGGGACACCGTCTCACCCATTCCCAGCCACGACGCAAGCGGGGTGCCCGCGGCCTGTTCGGAAGCGCGGGCGCGATCGGCCTCGGCGGTCACGACGCCGGTCAGCGCATCGATCCGGCCCCGCACCCGTCGGGCCAGCCGCACCAGCTCGAGCCGCTCACCAGGGTTCAACCGCGCCCGCCGGGGATCGACACGATCGAGCAGCGCGTCAACCTCGGCCAGCACCTCGCCTGCCGGAAGGAGCGCACCCTCTGTCATGAACCCATCCAAGCACCCGCCCCCGACACTTTTCGAACGGGTGTTCGACCGGTTCTAGAGCATCGGCACCAGGTCAGCGACCGAGTCGAGCACCATGTTGGGCCGGTACGGGAACGTGTCGATCTCCTCGCGCGAGGTGACCCCCGAGAGCACCAGCACGGTGAGCAGACCGGCCTCCATACCCGCAACGATGTCCGTGTCCATCCGGTCCCCGATCATCGCCGTGGTCTCCGAGTGCGCCTCGATCCGGTTCATCGCCGAGCGGAACATCATCGGGTTGGGCTTGCCCACCACGTACGGCTGGCGGTTGGTCGCCGCCGTGATCATCGCCGCCACCGAGCCCGTCGCCGGCAACACCCCGGTCGGGGACGGCCCGGTCGTGTCCGGGTTCGTCACGATGAACCGCGCCCCGGCGTTGATCAGCCGGATCGCGGTGGTGATCGCCTCGAACGAGTAATTGCGGGTCTCGCCGAGCACGACGTACGCCGGGTTGGTGTCGGTGAGCACGAAGCCCGCGCCGTGCAGCGCCGTGGTGATCCCGGCCTCTCCGATCACGTACGCGGTCCGCTCCCCGGACTGAGACTTCAGGAAGGTCGCGGTCGCCATCGCCGAGGTCCAGAGGTTCTCCTCGGGCACCTCCAGGCCCGAGCGCGCCAGGCGCGCGGCCAGGTCACGCGGGGTGTAGGTGGAGTTGTTGGTCAGGATCAGGAACCGGCGTGAGGTATCCACCCACCGCTGCAGCAATTCGGCTGCTCCGGGAACCGGCTGCTCGTCATGGACCAGCACTCCGTCCATGTCGGTCAGGAAACACTCGATGTCGCGCACGCTCCGCTTGGGCATGGCACCAGTCTTCCATCCCGGGGCGCGCTCCCCCACCACCTGTTCTGTGAAGATCGCCCCCTGCCGGATGAGCAAGAATGGGGACGATCCGAAGGAGCAGAGCATGATTCCACCCGTCCGGCGTCCCCGACGACTGCGTACCAACCCGGCGATCCGGCGGCTCGTCGCCGAGACCCGGGTGCATCCGGCCCAGCTCCTGCTGCCCGTCTTCGTCGCGGACGGTCTGGACGAGCCCCGTCCGATCTCCTCGATGCCCGGCGTCGTGCAGCACACCCTCGACTCCGTCCGCGCCGAGGCCAGCCGTGCCGTCGAGGCCGGGATCGGTGGCCTCGTCGTGTTCGGCGTCCCCGAGCCCGACGACAAGGACGCGGCAGGCTCGGCCGGCTACGCCGACGACGGCATCCTGAACCGTGCCCTGGCCGCAGTCCGCGCCGAGGTCGGCGACGACCTCGTGATCGTCGCCGACACCTGCCTGGACGAGTTCACCGACCACGGCCACTGCGGCGTCCTCGCCGATGACGGCTCGGTCGCCAACGATCCGACCGTCGAGCTGTACGTGCGCCAGGCCGTCACCCAGGCCGAGGCCGGCGCCCATTTCGTCTCCCCCTCGGGGATGATGGACGGCCAGGTCGCCGCCATCCGTTCCGGCCTCGACCTTGCCGGCCACACCGACACCGGCATCCTCGCCTACTCCGCCAAGTACGCCTCCGCGTTCTTCGGGCCGTTCCGCGAGGCCGTCGGCTCCTCACTGGTCGGCGACCGCCGCGCCTACCAGCAGGATCCGGCGAACCGGCGCGAGGGACGCCTCGAGGCATCGCTCGACGAGCTCGAGGGCGCCGACATCCTGATGGTGAAGCCCGCCGGCCCCTACCTCGATGTGCTCGCCGACGTGGCCGCCTGGTCACGCATCCCCGTCGCCGCCTACCAGGTCTCCGGCGAGTACGCGATGATCGCCGCGGCCGCCGAGCGCGGCTGGATCGACCGTCAGGCCGCGCTGCTGGAGTCCACCACCGCCATCGTCCGCGCCGGTGCCGACATCGTGCTCACCTACGCCGCCCTCGAACTGGCCGGGTGGCTGCGGTGACCAGCAACGCCGAAGCGTTCGACCGCGCCCGCGCCGTCATCCCGGGCGGGGTCTCCTCGCCCGTGCGGGCGTACGGCTCCGTCGGCGGGACGCCCGTCTTCGTCGCCCGCGCCGAGGGTGCCCTGGTCTGGGACGTGGCCGGGCGCGAGTACGTCGATCTCGTCGGATCCTGGGGCCCGGCGATCCTGGGACACGCCCACCCGGAGGTCGTCGGGGCCGTCCAGGCCGCCGCCGCACGGGGACTCTCCTTCGGCGCTCCCACCGTGGCCGAGGCCGAGCTCGCCGAACTGGTCCGCGCCCGGGTCCCGCTCGCTGTGAAGGTCCGGTTCGTCTCGACCGGCACCGAGGCGTGCATGACCGCTGTCCGGCTGGCTCGGGGCGCCACCGGGCGTGACCTGGTCGTGAAGTTCGCCGGCTGTTACCACGGCCACTCCGACGCCCTGCTCGCCGCCGCCGGCTCCGGGGTGCTGACCGCTGGACTCCCCGGCTCAGCGGGCGTGCCGTCGGCCGCCACCGCGCAGACCCTGGTGGTGCCGTACAACGACCCGGACGCGATCCGCGAAGTCTTCGCGGCCCGCGGCGACCAGATCGCCGCCGTGATCACCGAGCCGGCCGCAGCGAACATGGGCGTCATCCCGCCCGAGCCGGGCTTCAACGCCCTGCTCCGCGAACTCACCACCGCCCACGGCGCCCTGCTGATCTACGACGAGGTGCTCACCGGTTTCCGGGTCTCGGACGCCGGCTGGTGGGGGTTGGAAGGACGCACGATCACCCCCGACCTGTTCACCTTCGGCAAGGTCGTCGGCGGCGGGATGCCGCTGGCCGCACTCGGCGGACGCCCCGAATTGCTCGACCTGCTCGCCCCGCTCGGTCCGGTCTACCAGGCGGGCACCCTGTCCGGGAACCCGCTCGCGACCGCGGCCGGTATCGCCACCCTGCAGCTCGCCGACGCCGACGTGTACGCACGGGTGGACGCCGCGTCCCACGCCCTCGCCACAGCTGTGACCGCTGCGCTGGACGCGGCGGGCGTGCCGCACCGCCTGCAGCGCGCGGGCTCGCTGTTCTCGGTGTTCTGGGGCGTCACCGGTCCGGTCACCGACTACGCGTCCGCCCAGGGCCAGAACGCCGGCGCCTACCGCGCGTTCTTCCACGCCATGCTGGACGCGGGGATCGCGCTGCCGCCGTCCGCCTACGAGGCGTGGTTCCTGTCGGCCGCGCACGACGACGCGGCGATCGAGCGGATCGCCGCAGCCCTCCCGGGTGCCGCGCGGGCGGCGGCCGCCTCGCTCTAGCTCGCTGCCGACGAGCTGACCGGCCGGCCCACCTCGAGCCAGGACCGCACGGCCACCTCGAACGTCGCCGGGTCGTCGTGCCTGGTGACGGCCGCCACCGCGGCGCCGTCACCGAGGCGTGCCAGCACCTCCTGCAGTGCCCCCACCTGGTCGCCGGGCTCGGTGATGCACAGCAGCACGACGATCTCGACGGCCAACTGCTCCCCTGCGCCACCCATCTGGGCGAACACCACCGGTTTCGCAAGGGTGGCCACGGCGAGCCCCGCATGGAGGACGTGGACGGGGTCGGTGTGCGGGATGGCGGACGGCACCGGGGTCGGCAGTCCGGTCGGGAACTTCTGCTCACGCGCGCGAACGGCGTCGATCAGCGACGGCCTGCCGTGGCCGTTCTCGACCACGGCGGCCGCCATCTTCGTGAGCAGTTCGTCGCTGTCCCGGGCTGTGACCCTGTGCAGGGCACAGCCCGAGAGCAGCTCCAGTGCGACTTCAGCGGACATCAGGGTGTGATCCTCAGCAGACGCTCATCGGGAGGCGGACAGGTCAGGCATTCCCCGACTCCCCTGCGGGCACCGGGACCTCGGCCGCGGCGGCCTGCAGGCGCATCCGACGGTCCAGCCAGAACTTCGTCGCGATGACGAAAGCGAGGCCGATCACCGACAGCCCGATCACGCCACCAGTGCCCATGCCGGACGCCCACATGAACAGGCCGGTCATGGGATTGGCGCCGTCAACGAGAGAGGAGATCACCGTCTGTCCCTCGCCCAGCTTGAAGCCGGAGTCGACCGCCACCTTGGTGAAGGTCGGCGCGACCCAGGTCGCGATGAACAGCCCGAAGCCGATCAGGATGCCGCCACCGATCACCGAACGGACGATGTTGCCACGGAAGACGGCCACCATGATCGCGACGATGAACGGAATCGTGGCGAGGTCGACCAGGGGCAGCACCTGGTTGCCGAGCGGAGCCAGCACGACCGCGAGCAGCAGGGTGACGGGCACCAGGATCAGCGAGGTCGCGATCACCGCCGGCTGGCCGACGGCCACCGCGGAGTCGAGGCCGATGTAGAACTGGCGTCCCGGGAACCGCTTCTGGACGAACTTGCGGGCCGCTTCCGAGATCGGCATCAGGCCCTCCATCAGGATCGCCACCATGCGCGGGAGCAGGAACATCGCCGCCGCGAGCGACATCGCCAGCGTGAGGATCGAGACCACGTCCTTGGCCGGGTCCTTGAACGGGAAGGCCAGGACGCCGATGACCAGGCCGAGGATCAGGCCCATCATCAGGGTCTCCCCGAAGAACCCGAACCGCTTCTGGATGCCCTCCGGCGTCGCGTCGAGCTTGTTGAACCCGGGGATCCGCTCGAAGACCCAGTCCAGCGGCATCGCGAGCAGGCCGTACGGCGCGGAGGTGCCGTGCGGGAAGGAGATGTCGGGCAGCTTGAAGTACTTCTGGACGACGGGAGCGGTCAGGTCGGCCATCGAAAGGATGACCGCGAGGTGGATGCCCGCGGCCAGGATGCCCAGCCAGTAGTTCCCACTGATGGCCGCCACCAGCGCCCCGATCATCGCCGAGTGCCAGTAGTTCCACAGGTCGATGTCGAGGGTCCGGGTCAGCCCGGTGAACAGCAGGACGACGTTCACGAGCAGGCCCACGGGAATGATCACCGCACCGATCGTCGAGCCGAACGCGATCGCGGCCGACGCGGGCCAGCCGACGTCGATGATGGACAGCTTCACGTTGAAGTTGTCGGCCATGGCCTGCGCGGCCGGACCGACCTGGCCCCCGAGCAGGCCGATGACCAGGTTGATCCCGATGAAGCCGACGCCGATGGTCACCCCCGCGCGAAACGCCTTGCTGAACTTCAGCCCCAGTGCGACGCCGAAGATCGTGATGATGATGGGCAGGACCACGGTGGCCCCGAGCTGGGTCAGGTACTGCGAAATCGCAGCAAGGACCTCTTGCATGACTCTCCCTCGAGTTGGACGGGCAAAGGACAGGCCTCCGCGAAACGGCTGCGGACACCCTGGGAAAAGCGGCTGGCTGCTACTTCAGGTGGTTGTCGATCTCCTCGAAGACCTGCTCCTCACCAATGCCGATCAGCAACGGCAGCGCTGCGACGACGGGTACGGTCACCGAGTCGGGCACGTCGGTGGTTGCCACGATAAGGTCGGCGTCCACCTCGCCGTTGAGCAGGTCCATCACCTTGCCCTGGCTGACGGTCGCAGCCACGCCGACGTCCTCGAGGTGTTCGCGAACCTTGGTCGCGACCACGGTCGAGGTGGCAATTCCGGTACCACAGATGATCAGCACGCGTTTCATCAGGTTCCTCTCGGCTCGGCCCCTTGTCGGTCAGCGCTGAACCGGGGGCCTGCAATGATCGTCGGCCTGATCGGCCCCGCCCGGCAAGAGCTCGCTTTGCCACGGGGGCGGCAAGCAGTCGCTTGCGACCCTGTCCGGCGAACGGCGACGATGAGCGAAAAGGAGCACGATGCCGTGAGCTTTACCGAGCGCGAGACGCTGGTGATCGAGGTCCTCCGCGAAGCCGGGCGCCCGATCGTGGGGGCCCATCTCGCCGACCTGCTCGGGATCAGCCCGCGCACACTGCGCTACGACATCGGCCGGATCAACCGGCTCCGGGGCATACCGCTGATCGAGTCCGACGCCGCTGGCTACTGCCTCAACCAGGTCGCCTACGGTCAGGCGCTCGGCGAGGCCCTTCCGGTGAGCAGCGTCCTCGAGGATGACGAGCGCCTGCTCGTCCATCTGCTCGACCGCACCTCGGTGGACCTCTACGACGCTGCGCGCGACTGTTACCTGAGCGAGTCGGCCGTGCGCTCCGCGGCGTCGCGGCTCGCACCACGAGTGGCCGTGCACGGGATGAGCCTCTCCGTGAACGGCTCGCGGATCGAGATGGACGGCACGGAGCTCCAGCGGCGGCGCGTGCTCGGCGGGCTGGTGCGCGAAGCCGGTAACGCCTCCATCGGCGGCGAGTGGAGGCTCCGCCGCCTGCTCCCCGACGTCGACCCGGGGGCGGTCGAGGCCGCCGTGGTGCGTGGGCTCGGTGAGGAACTCCCTGCGAGCGACGACATCGCCTGGCAGAACCTTGTGCTGAACCTCGCAATCTGCCTGCAACGCGCTGAACATCCCGTCGACGCCGCAGAAGTCGACCAGACCCCGCAGCGGACCTGGTCGCAGTCGGGTCGGGTCGTCGACGAGATCGTCCGCGCGTTCCCTTCCCGCCCGATCAGTGCCGGCGACCGCGCCTACCTTCGACGCCTGGTCGCTGTCGTGCTGGACAACCAGTCGGGGGCCGACGTGCCGCGCGGCAGCGTCGACGACGCCGTGGTCAGCGCGGTGGTGGCCGGCGCGGTGGACGACTGCATCCGTCACTTCGACCTGCGGGCGCAGCGGGACCGGCTCGTCGAGAGCATCATCGATCACACCCGGCGCCTCTTCGCGCGCAAGGCCACCCTGGTGTACTTCCGTAACGGGCTGCGGGAGTCCTTGCGGACTCGCTCCCCCTACCTCTACGACGTCGCCGTCTACCTTGCGCACCAGATCTCGAGTGCGCTGGCCGTGCCAGTCACCGACGACGAGATCAGCCTGTTCGCGATCTACCTTGGCCTGTACGCGCAGGAGCGCGAGGACGGTGCCGACCTTGTGGCTGTCACTCTTGTCTGTCCCCGGTACCAGACCCTGCAGGAGTGGCTGCTCGCCCGGGTGGTGGAGCAGTTCGGCGAGAAGATCACCATCGTGGACGTCACCACCACGATCGTGGCCGCCGAGGCGACCGATTGCGAACTGATCGTCTCCGCACTCGGCAGCGCCGGCGCGACCCGTCCCGTCGCCGAGATCAGCGCAATCTGCTCCGACCAGGACCTGGACACGGTTCGGGCGAAGGTCACCGCGATCAGGGACGCGCGCCTCCGCGGACGCACGGCCTCAGCGCTTGCCCGCTTCCTCGATCCCCGGTTGTTCTTCGCCGACGTCCAGTTCAGGGACTCCGAAGAGGTGATCGACTTCCTCTGCGAGCGCCTGATCGCGACCGGCAAGGTGCCGGCCGGCTACACCGAGAGCGTCCGGCTCCGCGAGGCCTACTCGTCCACGGCCTTCGCGCACCGCTTCGCCGTGCCGCATTCGATGGAGTTCATCGCGCACGAGGCGGTGATTGCCGTACTGATCCCGCGTTCCCCGATCAGGTGGGGGGACGCCGAGGTGGCCCTGGTCCTGATGCTGGCGCTGAACGAGGACGATCTGGTCGACTTCACCTGGTTCTACCAGCAGCTGGTCTACCTGCTGGGCGATCCCCAGCTTTTCGCCGAGCTCAGGGCGAAGCGCGACTTTGCCTCGTTCAGCGACTACCTGGCCGACCAGTTCGTCCGGCCGCGCAGGACTAGCTCGTCTTGATGCCCGTCCAGTCGCCGGTCGTCTTCGTGGTGCCGTCGAGGGTGTAGCTGATCCGGTAGTAGTAGGTGGTGCCGCTCTTCAGGGAGCAGGTGCCGTCGCCCATCGGCGTGGATGCGCCGCAGAGCGCGTCGGTGCTGGCCAGCACCGGGTAGTTGGAGCTGGTGGTGGCGCGGTTGCCGAGCCGTCCGCTGTCGCCGCTGCCCCAGCAGTACGCGAGTCCGTCCGACACCGCGCAGCCGTGCGACGTGCCCGAGGCGATCGAGGTGACCGTGCCGGCCTTCATCGCACCGTTCTCCGCGACGGCCACCGGAGCCGAACGGTTGGTCGACGCCGCGTTGCCCAGCTGCCCGGCCGTGCCCGCCCCCCAGCAGTAGGCAGCACCCCCGGCAATCGCGCAGGCGGAGTTCGCCCCTGCGGAGATGGCACTCACGGTGGCGGACATCGTGCTCGTCGTCACGGCGCGCGAGAGGTAGGTCGACCCCGTCGAACTGTTGCCGAGCTGTCCCGACGTCCCCAGGCCCCAGCAGTAGGCAGCGCCGCCGGCAACCGCGCAGGTGTGGGACGAGCCGGCGCTGATCGAGCTGACGTTCCTGGTGCCCATCGCACCGCTGGTGTCCACCGCGGCCGGGGTGACGCGGTCGCGCATGTCCGTCGCCGTGCACGTGAAGAAGAGCCAGCAGCGGTAGGTGTAGGTGTACTGGCTGCCGAGCTGTCCGTCCGCGTCGTAGCCCCAGCAGTACGCACGGCTGTCGGCGGCGACCGCACACGTGTGCTGGCCACCCGCGGCGATCGCGCTGACGGACTGGCTACCCATGTCGCCGGAGGTGCTCACCGCGACCGGAATGTTGCTGTTGTTCGTGGAGTCGTTGCCGAGCTGGCCATGCGAGTTGGCACCCCAGCAGAAGGCGGAGCCGTCGGCGATCGCGCAGGTGTGGCTGCCTCCCGCGGAGATGGCCGTGGCCGTCAAACCGCTCTGGTTGCTCACCAGCACCGGGCTGTACGCCGTGTTGTTCGTCCCGTTGCCGAGCTGGCCCGAGGTGCCCTGGCCCCAGCAGTAGACCTTGCCGTCCGCGATCGCGCAGGTGTGGTTGGTGCCCGCGGAGACCGCCGTGACCGTCTTGCTGTCCAGGGCGGTGACCTTGGTGGGGACGGTCCGCGGGTTCGAGTCGCCCACGCCGAGCTGGCCGTTGCTGTTCTGCCCCCAGCAGTAGACGTCGGTACCGATGATCCCGCAGGTGTGACTCTCGCCCGCGGTGACCGCGCTGAACGACCGGGTCGGAGCAACTCCGCCGGCATCGGTGAAGCTGGTCCCGCCCGTGACGGTCAGCGTGGAAGCGTTGCCACCGTCGCTGGCGGTCGAGCGCTGCAGGGTGTACTGCGGGTACGCCTGGCCCGGCTCGGGCGCGGTGTCCCAGCCCACGGTGATCGACGAGCTGGTCTTGCTCGCTGCCGACGGGGTGAGCGCCGCGCGGGTCTTCGTGGTCTGCTTCACCCAGGCGCTCTCCGGCGCCACCCACGTGCCGATCGAGTAGCCGAGCCGGTAGTAGTAGTCGGTGCCCTGGAGCAGCGAGCACGTGGTGTCGGACCGGCGCACCGAGCCGTCGGGGCAGGCCAGGCCGGTGAGGACCACGTCGAAGGGAACCTTGTTGTTCGACGGGCTGTCGTCGCCCATCACGTAGTCCGAGCCCCAGCCCCAGCACGCGGCAGGAGCGTCCTTCGCCACCGCGCATCCGGTGTCGCTGCCGGCGCTGATCGCGGTGACCTTCCGCCCGTCCAGCGAACCGATCGCGGTCACCGGGACGTTGGAGGAGGTGACCACGGCGTCGCCGAGACCGTGGTTCTGACCGGTGCCCCAGCAGTACGCGTTGCCACTGGCCACCGCGCAGCTCTGCAGGGCGCCGCCCGAGATCGCTGTCACCGTGCCCGACATCACCGCGGTGGCCACCGCGACCGGTGAGGTGCGGCTGGTGCTCGCGGAGTTGCCGAGCTGGCCGGAGGTTCCCAGGCCCCAGCAGAACGCCTTGCCGTCGGCGATCGCGCAGGTATGAGAGACACCGGCCGAGACCGCGGAGACGGAGCGGCCCATCAGCACGCTGCTCACGTCCACGGCTACCGGGGTGGTCCGCTGGGTGTTCGTCGCGTCGCCCAGCTGTCCGTTGGTGTTCAGGCCCCAGCAGTACACGGCCGCGTCGGCCACCACGCAGGAGTGGGCGCCGCCGGCGGTGATCCGGCTGACCGTCCGACCCGAGAGGACGCCGTCGGTCCTGACCGCGGTCGGGGTCTCCTTCTGGTTGGTCCCCCCGTCGCCGATCTGCCCGTTCGTGCCCTGGCCCCAGCAGTACGCCACACCCTGCGCCACCGCACAGGCGTGTGCGGTGCCGGCCGAGATGCTGGTGATGCCGGTCAGGTTGGAGACGGCCTTCGGTGTGGTTGAGGAGGACTGGCTGCCGTTGCCGAGCTGGCCGTTGGTGCCGAGCCCCCAGCAGTACGCCTTGCCGGAGGCCACGGCGCAGCTGAAGTCCGTGCCTGCGGTCACGTCGGTGACCGTCTTGGCGCCGAGGTCGCCCCCGGTGACGGCTGTAGGAACGTGAGCCACCGTGGTGCTGCCCAGGCCCAGGGCGCCCTTGGTGCTCGTCCCCCAGCAGTACACGGTGCCGTTCGCGACGCCGCACGCGTGGGTGGCACCCACCGCGACCGCGGTGAAGGTGAGCCCGTACTCGCTCGGCATGCCCGAGCCGATGCTGTGCGTCGCGCTGGTCGCCGTCCCGCCGTAGACGTCGGTCGGGCTCGTCCCGGACGCGCTCGGCGACCAGTCCACGGCGTACTGGGGCGTCGCCCAGTCGCCCGTGGCCGCCGGCCACGAGACGTCTATGCTTCCGGCCTTCGCGGTCGTGGTCGGCGTGATGGCCTCCAGCGTGGCCGCGGTGAAGGAGGCCTTGCCGAACTCCACGTCGGTGTAGCTCGCCAGCGTCGCCTGCTGCTGCCAGACCAGGGTGAGTGCGGCCAGCAGGCCCAGGCCGAGCATGCCCAGGCGTCGACTGCCCCTCCGCGTAACCGGGAGGTGGCGCAGACCCCTCCTCACCGCGCCACCTCCCGACCGGTGTCCCGCCGGCGCCTGCCAGCGAGCCGAGCCACCACCAGCCCGGTACCGATTGCGACTCCCGCCAGAGTCAGGCTCTCGCCGATGCCGCTTGCACCGGTGTAGGCGAGGCTCCCCTTCGAGCCGCCGTTATCGGTCTCCGCGCTGACCACCTCTCCGCCGCCCCACGCATCGAGCTTCAGCTGGGCGGAGACGACCGGGTCCTCGCGGGTGAGTGTCGCCCGCACCTGCACCCACACCGGCTCGCCCGCGCTGATGCTCGCGAACTCGTGGGTGTCACCGTGGGTGGACGGCAGGAACGCCTCATCCAGCGGCGCGTCGACGACCCAGGCTTCCGCGCTTCCGGGGCAGGTGGTGCCCACCCAGCGCTCGGTGCAGGCGAGCACGTCCGCAGTCAGTGCGCTCGCGTCCACCGAGGTGGCGCCGAGGCCGAGCCCGATGTGGACTGCCCCCTCCTCGTCGCCCCGCGTGTTGACGCCCACCTGCCACAGCACGGGTGTGCCGGGAATCATGGACGACATCGCCGCGTCATCGGAGACGACCGTGAGCACCAGGTGCTCCCCCACCACCTGGTGCTCGGTCTCGGCGGCCTGGGCGTCGGGCGCGGCCAACAGGGTCGAACCGACCACGACAGCCGCCGCAGCCGCCGCGGTCGCCCTGCGTGCGGTCCGAGGCCAGAAGGCCCACGTCACCAGCCCGCCCGCGAGCACGGCGAGCAGGCCGAGCAGGCGCGGGTCGCGCAGGCCGACGAAGAACTGTGCGACGCCGGGAACCGACGCCACGACGAGACGGGCGTCGGTGATCACGTAGGGCTCCGGGTCGTCCACCGGGTTGGCGTCGCCGCGCATGGTGACGACGCGGGTGGACGGACTGCCCGCCAGCGGCTGGATCGAGGTGATCCGGTGCGTGATCGGCAGCTGTCCGGGACGCTCGATCGTCGTCACGTCACCGACCGCCAGGTCGCCGGCCGGAACCAGCCGCACCAGGGCGGCCGAGCCGGCCGGGATGGTCGGCGTCATGGAGCCGGTGGAGAACAGGATCACCGAGAAGCCCCACACGTGCGCAGCGATCGCACCGACGAGGCTGACCAGGCCGAGCGCACCCAGCGTCCACAGCAGAAGGTCGGTGACCTTCCGCTGGAACGCGCGCAGCAGGTCACCGCGGGCGCGCGTCGGCGCGTCCTCGAGTGCCCTGCGGGGCGGGGTGCTGGCCATGGTGGTGGGGCCTTCCCTGGTGTAACCCGATCCCGGTTGGCTGCACTTGTCGTGCGAGCCCACCGGGGTCGGGAGTGAACGTGCTGGTTCTGGTCCGGACTACTGCGAGACGGCCTGGAACTGCCAGGTCACGGTGCCGGACTGGCTCTGCTGGAGCCCCGACCCTGCGGTCACCTTGAAGCACAGGTAGGCCGGCGCCCCGGCGGCGGTGGACGTCGCTCCCTTGGCCAGGCTGATCGTGCTGGCGCCGCTGACCGAGGTGACGGCGGTACCGGAGGCCACGACCGTCGTGCCGGTGGTGCTCGCCGTGCAGCCCGCGGACGACGTCTGCAGGAGCTCGTAGGTCAGATTGGACACGTTGCCGGTGTTGGTCGTTGCGGCCAGGGTCACGGTCGCGTTGTTCGTGGTGCCGGCGCCCAGATGCAGCGCGAACGGAGCCACGACCACATCACCGGGAGTGAGGTTGCCGACCGGAGTGCTGAAGCTCAGCGCGCCGGCAGAGCCGGGCAACGCGTGCTCACTAAAGGAGGACTGCGCCGAGTCGACCGCACCCTCGAGGTTGAAGTAGCCCGCGGTGAACGTTGCGGTCGCGTACTCCGAATCGTTCCACGACGCGAGCGTGGCCATGGTGCCCACGCCGAGGACAAGTCCTCCGGCCAGGACAGCTGCGACCTTCCGGCCCCTCTGCCGGTCAGTCTGCTTGGTGGTGATGTTCACTTGTGTCGCCTTTCTTGGTCCCCTAATGGCGGATGAGTAGTTTGAGAGTATGCCGCTCGACATTCAGAGGCCAACCTGTGTCTAAACTCTGATAGCGCTCACCGCACACAGTCTTAATCGCGGTTAACGCTCCCCCTTCAGACTGCCGCTCGACGCGAAATCCCTTGTCACCCGCAGGAGTGGCGCCGATCTGGGTACGTCGAAACCCGCCAGCTGTCGACCCAGGAAACACAATTGTCACCCTCCCGGGTGACCTGCATTTTCGCCTTTGTCACCCTTTGGGGGACGTCACCGAATGCACATTTGTCACCCTTTTGGGGACACCGATTACCCGGCGGGCACGAAAAAGGAGCGGGGCCCCGAAGGGCGCCCGCTCCGTTCGCAGAACCGATCAGAAGGCTCGCAGTACCGCCCCGCACCGCTGCTCGGCCACCGCCACGGCCGCGGTGCGCGCCGCAGCCGTCTCCGCATCGGTCAGGGTGCGGTCCGGCGCGCGGAACCGTAAAGCGAAGGCGAGCGACCGATGCCCCGCGGGCACCTGCCCGCCGGTGTAGACATCGAACAGGCTGATCGACTCCAGGAGTTCACCCGCGCCGTCGATGAGGGCACGCTGGACCTCTGCAGCGCTCACGTCGGCGGGAACGACCAGCGCGACGTCCTCCTTCGCCACAGGGTGGCCCGATACCGGCCTGATCGAACCGTCCACGGGCGCGAGCCGGATCAGGGCGTCGAGGTCGAGCTCCACCGCCGCGGTCCGCTCCGGAAGGCCGAACTCGTGCACGACCTCCGGGTGGAGCTCGCCTGCGTACCCGACCAGCTCGCCACCGAGCCGCAACTCGGCGCACCGTCCGGGGTGCCAGGGCGCCCGCTGGGCAGGCGTGCGCTCGAGCGCGGCGCCGAGCGCCGCAGCAGCCTCGTCCGCGAAGGCGAACGCCTGCTGCCATCCGGCGGGCGTGCCCGGCCCCGTCCAGCCCGGACGGCGCCACAGCCCGCACAACACCGCGGCCAGGTGCCGCGGCTGCCGCGGCAGCGCCGACTCGATCGCGGCCAGCTCTTCGGCGGACGGACGATGCTCGACCGACGGGATCGGCGCCGCTTCGCCAGAACCCGCGAAGAACACGCTGCCCGCCTCGTAGAGGGCCAGGTCGTCGTTGCCGCGCGAGGTGTTGCGTGCGACCGCGGCGAACAGTCCGGGCAGGATCGACGTGCGCAGGAACGGCGCCGTTTCGGCCAGCGGGTTCGCCAGCCGTACCAGGGCACGCCGCTCGTCGTCAGCGTCCACGCCCATCCGGTCGAGGTCCTCGGCGCTGACGAACGGGAACGTGAGCACCTCGACGAACCCGGTGGCGGCCAGTCGCGAGCCGATCGCCCGCCGCGCACGCTGGCCCTGGGTGAGGCCACGGCCCACCGGTGCGGTCGGCACGATCGAGGGCAGCGTGTCGAAGCCGACCTTGCGACCCACCTCCTCGACGTAGTCATAGGGATCGCGCAGGTCGGGACGCCAGGTCGGCGGAACCAGGCTCAACCGTTCCTGGCCCGGGATCGTCGAAGGATCCACCTCGACGTCACAGCCGCTCTCGCGCAGGATCTCCACCACCCGCTCGGTCGGCACCGGCACCCCGAGGATCGCTGACGGCAGCGAGGCGTCGATCGCCTGCAGCGGCATGTCGGGCACCGCGCCGGCGACGGTCTCGTCCGCCGACAGAGTGCCCCCGGCCAGCTCGACCAGCAGTCGCGCGGCCAGGTGGGCCGCGCTGTAGGCCGCGTTCGGGTCCACCCCGCGGTGGAACCGCTTGGACGCCTCCGAGGGCAGGTTGTGCCGCCGCAGCGTGCGCGAGATGGTGTTGGGCTCGAACTGGGCGGCCTCGATCACCACGTCCACCGTGGTGCCCCGCAGCTCGGTGGACGCGCCACCCATCACGCCGGCCAGGCCGATCGGCCCGGAGTCGTCCACGATCAGCAGGTCGCCGGGGTCGAGCGTGCGGGTCTGGTCGTCAAGGGTGACCAGGCTCTCGCCTGCGCGCGCCTTGCGCACCACGATCGGTCCGCGCAGCAGCGCTGCGTCGTAGGCGTGCAGCGGTTGGCCGGTCTCGAGCATCACGTAGTTGGTGATGTCGACGGCGAGCGAGATCGACCGCATCCCCGACATGACCAGCCGGCGCGCCATCCAGCGCGGCGTGCGGACGCTCTGGTCGATGCCGGTGACGCCGAGCGCCACGAACAGCGGGCAGGCCGGATCGGCGAGCTGGACCGGGTAGCCGTCCGCCTTCGTCGCAGGGGTCGCCTTGTCGACGACGTCGGTGAACCGGACGCCGAGATTCTGGCCGGACTCCCTGGCCAGCCCCCGGATGCTCAGGCAGTAGCCGATGTCGGGGCTGACGTCGATCTCCAACACGTCGTCGCGCAACACGAGGTAACCCGCAGGATCATCGCCCGGCGAGAGGCCCGCGTCGGGCGGCAGCACGATGATGCCCGTGTGGTCATTGCCGATGCCCAGCTCGTCTTCGGCGCAGATCATGCCGTCGGAGACGTGGCCGTAGGTCTTGCGGGCGGAGATCGCGAAGCCGCCGGCCAGGACCGAGCCGGGCAGCGAGACGACCACCAGGTCGCCCACGACGAAGTTGTGCGCGCCGCAGACGACGCTGCGACAACCCTGCGGGAAGTCAGGGTGCGGCTGGTTGTGTGTCGGCCCGACGTCCACCTGCACCCAGCGGATCGTCTTGCCGTTGGACTGGGGTTCGTCCACCGATGCCAGCACGCGGCCGACAACGATCGGCCCGGTCACCTCGGCACCAACCTCGTCGACCCGCTCGACCTCGAGACCGGCGCGGATCAGCACCTCACCCAGCTCGCGTCCGGTCATGCCCTCGGGCAGGTCGACGTGCTCGGCCAGCCAGCTCAGCGGCGCCCTCATCGTGCCATCCCCTTCAGTGAGCGGCTGAACCGCACGTCGCCCTCCACCATGTCGCGCATATCCGCGGCGTTGTTGCGGAACATCAGCGTCCGCTCGATGCCCATGCCGAAGGCGAAGCCCGAGTACACGTCAGTGTCGATGCCGCAGGCGGTCAGCACCCGCGGATTCACCACGCCGCAGCCACCCCACTCGATCCAGCCCTGGGACTTGCAGGTGCGACACGGCGCGTCGGGGTTGCCCACGGAGGCGCCGTGACAGACGAAGCACTTCAGGTCGACCTCGGCCGACGGTTCGGTGAACGGGAAGTAGTGCGGACGCATCCGCGTCTCGATGCCGTCGCCGAACATCGAGCTGGCGAGGTGGTCAAGGGTGCCCTTCAGGTGGGCCAGGGTGATCCCCTTGTCAACGACCAGGCCCTCGAGCTGATGGAAGACCGGGACGTGGGTGGCGTCGAACTCGTCGGCGCGGTAGACCTTGCCCGGGCAGACGACGTAGATCGGCAGCTCGCGGGTGAGCATCGAGCGGGCCTGCACCGGGGAGGTGTGGGTGCGCAGCACGACGTGGTTCTCCAGTGGCGCCACGAACAAGGTGTCGGAGGTGAACCGGGCCGGGTGCTCCGGGGTGAAGTTCAGCGCGTCGAAGTTGAGCCACTCCCCCTCGGCCTCCGGGCCCTCGGCGACCTCCCAACCCATGTCGAGGAACACGTCGCTCATCAGGTCGATCAGCGCGGTGATCGGGTGCCGGGCGCCCTCAGGGCCCAGTTCCACCGGGAGGGTGACGTCGATCCGCTCATCGATCAGCCGCTGCTGGAGCTCAGCCGCACCGATCTCGGCCTCGCGGGCGGACAGGGCGGTGTTGATGGCGGCACGGGCTGCGCCGAGCCGCTGGCCGGCATCCTTGCGCTCAGGTCCAGGCAGCGTCCCGATCGCCCGGTTGGCGAGGGAGAGCGGCGAGCGCTCACCGGCGTGAGCTGCGCGGGCCGCCTTGAGTTCGGCGCCGGAGCTGGCGGCGGCAAAGGCAGCGAGCGCCTCGGCGACCATCCGGTCGATCGCGGCGGGGCTGAGGTCGGCCGGTTGCTCTGAGGGCATCGCTGTGGTTTCTCCTCGAATCAATTGGACGCTCGCTGCGCGCTGGCGCTGGCGTACAGGCAGACGGCGGCGGCAGTGGCCAGATTAAGGCTCTCGGCCTGCCCGTAGATCGGTACGGCCACGGTGTGGTCGGCGAGGGCGAGGTGTTCCACCGGCAGACCCCAGGACTCGTTGCCCATCACCCAGGCGGTCGGCGCCTCGAGCGCTGCGTCCAGGTCGGTCAGATCGGTGCCGGCCGCGCCGTCGGTGGCGAAGATCTGCATGCCGGCCTTCCGGCAGGCTGCGATCGCCTCGGCGAGATCGACGCCGACGACGATCGGCAGGTGGAAGATGCTGCCCACGCTGGCCCGGACGGTCTTCGGGTTGTACACCTCGACCGAGTCGGAGCTCAGGATGACGGCATCCGCCCCGAAGGCGTCCGCGCACCGGATCACGGTGCCGGCGTTGCCCGGGTCGCGCACCTGCGCACAGATCACGACCAGCGAGACGTCCTTGCGGCGGTGCTTCTTGCCCGGCTTCTCCTCGCGCTTCGGCTTCTTCTTGCCCAGCACCGACTTCAGCGGCACGTCGACCGCGCGCGCGACCGCCACCACGCCCTGCGGCGTGACGGTGTCGGTCATCGTGGCCAGGTTCTGCTCGCTCACCCCGTAGTAGGTGACGCCGGCCTCCTTGGCCAGGTCGAGCAGGTCGACGTTGTCCATCGCGGCGGCCCACCGGAAGAAGACCGCCTCCACCACTCCGGGAACGCGCAATGCCTCCCGGACTGCCTGGCGGCCTTCGACCAGGAATTTGCCGGTCTCCTTGCGCTCCTGGCGGCGTTGTAGTGCCCGTGCCGCCCGCAGGACGGCCTGCGGCGGCTCAGGGAGTTCGATCGAAGCGACGCTCATCGTCGGCCCTCTTCTCGGATGTGGTGAACGGCCGGGCCCTCCGCGGGCCCGGCCGTCGGCGACCTCTCTGGTCAGGCGGCCTGGGCCGGCTGGTTGGCCCTGGCAACCTCCACCAGGGCCGCAAAGGCCCCGCTGTCGTTCACGGCGAGCTCGGCCAGCATCTTGCGGTCGACCTCGACGCCGGCGTTCTTCAGTCCATTGATGAAACGGTTGTAGGTCATGCCCTCCGCGCGGCAGGCCGCGTTGATCCGCTGGATCCACAGCGACCGGAAGTCACCCTTGCGGGCGCGACGATCGCGGTAGGCGTAGGCGTAGGAATGCAGCAGCTGCTCCTTGGCCTTGCGGTACAGCCGGGAACGCTGGCCGCGGTAGCCGGACGCTGCGTCCAGGACCTCGCGACGCTTCTTCTGCGCGTTGACGGAACGCTTCACTCGAGCCATGTCTGTTACTCCTCAGTCTTCCCGGGTGGACGTCACTTGGCCTTGTACTTGCCCAGCAGGCGACGGGCCTTCTTGGCGTCGCCCGGAGCCACGACCTTGTCGCCGTCGAGACGACGGGTCTGGCTGGTCGGCTTGTGCTCGTTCAGGTGCATCTTGCCGGCCTGGCGGTGCATGACCTTGCCCGAGCCGGTCACCCGGAAGCGCTTCTTGGCGCCCGAGTGCGTCTTCATCTTCGGCATAGCTGTTGTCCTTCTCTTCTTCTCTTACAGGTCGATGTCGGGGTCCATGTTGTCCGCGGGACCGCGCTTCTTCTTCGGCTGGGCGGCCGCATGCGCTGCGGCGCGCAGCTCGGCCTCCTGGCGACGCTCCTCCTCGGCGCTCGCAGCCCGGTCGGCAGCCCTGGCGGCCTTCGCCGCCTCCACCTCGACGCGGGCCTCGCTCTTCTTCCTGGTCGGCGAGAGCACCATCAGCATGTTCCGGCCGTCCTGCTTCGGCGCCGATTCGATGAAGCCGTCCTCGGCCACGTCGTCGGCAAGCTTCTTCAGCAGGTTGAAGCCCAGCTCGGGCCGGCTCTGCTCGCGGCCACGGAACATGATCGTAATCTTGACCTTGTCGCCGGCTTTCAGGAACCGGACCACGTGACCCTTCTTGGTCTCGTAGTCGTGGCTGTCGATCTTCGGCCGGAGCTTCATCTCCTTGATCACCGTGTTGGTCTGGTTGCGCCGCGACTCGCGCGCCTTCTGCGCCGCCTCGTACTTGAACTTGCCGTAGTCCATCAACTTCGCCACCGGCGGCCGCGCCATCGGAGCCACCTCGACCAGGTCGAGGTCTGCCTCCCGGGCAAGCCGCAGGGCGTCCTCGATGCGCACGATGCCCACCTGCTCGCCCGCAGGGCCGACCAGGCGTACCTCGTTCACGTGGATGCGTTCGTTGATCCGCGGTTCAGTGCTGATGTGTTCCTCCAAGGATCGGACTTTTCACCGATCGACCCGGAACGGAAAAGGGCCTCCGCGCGTGCGGAGACCCTGAAGAACGGACGACGTAGCACGCCGCCTCGTGTACCGACCCATCGCCCCGCGGGACGATCAGGTGGGAGTTCAGGACTCCACTTCGCGGACAGCCACCTCACCGGCGGCAGTCGATCAGGGCAAGACTACCCTGTCGGGTCGTCCGACGCCGAATCGGCCTCGTCCGCCGCTGCGTAGAGCCAGCCCCAGCCGCCGTCGTCCAGGCGGACCAGGCGCCGGCCGCGAGCCAGTTCGGCGAGCAGTTCGCGCTCGATCACGAGCGGGTGCGGGCCGGCCAGGTCGACCAGGATCGCCTCGGCCTCCTGTTCGACCGCGGCGACGGCGAGTTCGTCCAGCCGGCACGGCACCGGCCGCGCGTCCGGACGCCAGGCCGACAGGGCGTCGACACCGGTGAAGGCGGGCAGGGCGCGCCGTCCGTCGGCCCGCTCGAGCATCGCGGCCTGGAGTTCGGCGTGCCGGTTCGGGTCGGGCCCTTCCCCGCCGTCGTCCCCCAGGGCGATCACCGGCAGCAGGAACCGCGCCGTGCACAGTGCCGCGACCGCGGACAGGTAGCCATCGTGGTCGGACGCGGCGGCCAGCAGCCCGCGGACCTGCGGATCGGGCTCACCCCGATCGCCGGCCCAGGCAGCACTCGAAGTGCCCAGCGTCGCCATGGCTAGGTGCCGAGCGCCGCGGGCGCGCCAGCGCCCGGGAAGCGCGAAGTCCGGACGAACGGTGCGGAACGAACCATGAGGACTACAGCCGGCAGGAGTGGATGCTGGTCACGAGGATCGCGTCCGCGCCGGTGTCCCACAGCTGGTCCATGATCCGCTGGGCGTCCCGCGCCGGAATCATCGCCCGCACGGCCACCCAACCCTCCTTGGCCAGCGGCGAAACGGTGGGCGCGTCCAGGCCAGGAGTCACGCGACAGGCGGCGTCCAGCAGCTCGCGGGGAACGTTGTAGTCGACCATCAGGTAGTCGCGGGCGGTGATCACGCCATTCAGGCGCCGCTGCAGCAGGTCGAGACCGGGTGGTGCCACTGCCCCCCGGCGCTGGATCAGGATCGCCTCGGACTCCAGGATCGCCTCACCGAACAGTTCCAGGCCGGCCCGCTTCAGAGTGGTGCCGGTCTCGACGACGTCGGCCACCACATCGGCCACTCCGAGGCGCACCGAGCTCTCCACCGCGCCGTCCAGGTGGATCAGCCGGGCGGTGACGCCGTGGCTGTCCAGGTAGGCCGCCACCAGGCCGGGGTAGGAGGTTGCGATCCGGCGTCCGGCCAGGTCGGCGACACTCATCGACCGCCCGCCGGGAGCGGCGAACCGGAACCGGGTGCCGCCGAAGCCGAGCGACATCACCTCGTCGGCCTCGGCACCGGAATCGAGCAGCATGTCCCGTCCGGTGATCCCCAGGGCGAGCGTGCCCTCCCCTACGTACACCGCGATGTCGCGCGGGCGCAGGTAGTAGAACTCGACGCCGTTGGCGTCGTCGACGAGCACGAGCTCCTTCGCGTCGCTGCGCTGGCGGTAGCCGGCCTCGCGCAGCATGGACGCGGCCGCCTCGGCCAGCGAGCCCTTGTTGGGCACTGCGATCTTCAGCAGGTCACCGTTCACGTCCGCTCCGCTCACAGGTACTCGTAGACGTCTTCGAGCTCAAGGCCCAGCGCGATCATCAGGACCTGCGTGTGGTACAGCAACTGGCTGATCTCCTCCGCGGTCTCGGCCCTGCTCTGGTACTCGGCGGCCATCCACACCTCTGCGGCCTCCTCGACGACCTTCTTGCCGATGGCATGGACGCCCGCGTCCAGCGCCCGGACGGTGCCGGAGCCCTCGGGGCGGGTCGCCGCGCGGTGGCGCAGTTCGGCGAACAGGTCTTCGAAGGATTTGCTCACGAGGGGTGAGCCTACCGGCGTCCGCTCCGCCGCCGCACGCCGCCCATCCTGCCGAGCGCCCCGGGCGGACGGCCGTGCCGCGATCCCACCGTTCTCCGTGTCACCCCGGCAACTCCCGTAACAGCTCACTCGGCGGGTGGCCGGATCGCGACACCTTGCTGCGCGGCATCCTGAGGCTGGGCAGCGTTCACGGACGGCGCCAGCAGTTCCCGAACCCCAGGCCACGTGTCGCGATCACGCCGCGGATCGCCCGAAGTGAGACGTTCGGGACGGCTGGGACGCAAAGGTCGGACGATTGACGACACCGGCGCCACGCAAACCCCGGGCGGGCGCCGAGGTGGCTCAGAGGGCAATGCCGAGCAGCGCGTCCGCGAGATCGCGGATCAGCCCCGGCGCACTCACGTCGTCCCCCTCGGAAGCAGCCCACGCGTCGATCGCCGCCAGTGCGGCCGGAGCGTCCAGGTCGGTGCGCAGTGCCGTTCGGACCTCGTCAAGCGTGGCCGTCGCGTCCGGGCCGGACGGACGCGACGCCGCAGCCCGCCACGCGTCCAGCCGGGCCTGCGCCTGGGCGAGTGCAGCCGCTGTGTACTCCCAGTCGCCGCGGTAGTGGTGCGCAAGCAGCACCAGCCGGATCGCCATCGGGTCCACGTCGTCGGCGAGCAGCCGGCTGACGAAGACCAGGTTGCCCAGCGACTTGCTCATCTTCTCCCCGTCGAGCCCGACCATGCCCGAGTGCAGGAATAGCTTCGCCATCGGCCGCCCCGTGGCGATCCTGGCCTCGGCAGCGCACATCGGGTGGTGCGGGAAGGCGAGGTCGCGTCCGCCCGCCTGCACGTCGAACTCCTCGCCCAGTTCGGCCAGCGAGATCGCGGTGCACTCGATGTGCCAGCCCGGACGGCCCCGACCCAGCCAGGAGTCCCACGCCGGCTCGCCCGGGCGGGCCTGCCGCCAGACCAGGCAGTCGAGGCGGTGCCGCTTGCCCGGGCGGTCCGGGTCGCCGCCGCGTTCGGCGAAGACCTGCTCCGCCTCGAGCAGGGAGATGCCGGTGCCCACCATCAGGTTGCTGGCCTTGGTCACGGCGAAGTACCAGTCCGGGTAAGCCGGGTCGGGCACCTGGTAGACGGCCTGCTCGTCGCGAAGCACTCCGATCAGGTCGGTGACGACCTCCAGGCTCTCCACCACTCCGGTCAGCCGGTGCGGCGGGAGCACCCGCAGCGCGGTCATGTCGGAGCGGTACAGCTCCACCTGCTCCGCGGCCAGCTCGGCCCAGTCCACACCGGTGGCCTCCGCGCGTTCCAGCAGCGGGTCGTCCACGTCGGTGACGTTCTGGGCGTACCGGACGCCGAGCCCCGCGTCCAGCCAGGCCCGCAGCAGCAGGTCGACCCCAACGTAGGTGGCTGCATGGCCGAGGTGCGTCGCGTCGTAGGGGGTGATCCCGCAGGCGTAGAGACGGGCCTCGCCGGTCTCGGGCCCGGCAGGCTGGAGCCGACCGGTCAGGGTGTCGTGCACCAGCACCCGTCCACTCCCCGAACCGGGCAGCTGTGGCACGTCGGGGCTCATCCAGGCACGCATGAGCGGCATGCTACCGGGCAACGGCTAGGGTGTGCCCGAGCCGAGAGGGGAACCTGATGGGTTGGTTGGAAGCGATCGTGCTGGGCATCGTCCAGGGCCTCACCGAGTTCCTCCCGGTCTCCTCCAGCGCGCACCAATCGATCGTCGGTCAGCTCTTCTTCGGCGGCCACGACCCGGGTGCGGCATTCACCGCCGTGACCCAGCTCGGCACCGAATCGGCCGTGGTCCTGTATTTCGCGAAGGACATCGGACGGATCATCAGCCACTGGGCGCGCTCGCTCGTCGGCCGGGTACCCCGTGACGACCCGGAGGCCCGGATGGGCTGGCTGGTGATCATCGGCTCCATCCCGATCGGCGTGCTCGGCCTGCTGTTCCAGGACGCCATCGACACCAGCCTGCGCAACCTGTGGATCACCGTGGCGATGCTGGCCGGCTTCGGCATCGTGCTCTGGGTGGCCGACCGCGTGGCCCGCAACACCTACGACCTCTCCCAGCTCACCTGGGTGGACGGCATCGCGTTCGGCTTCGCGCAGGCGCTGGCACTGATTCCCGGCGTGTCCCGCTCCGGCGCCACGATCGCCGGCGGCCTGTTCCTCGGCTACAAGCGCGAGGCCGCGACCCGGTACGCGTTCCTGCTGGCCATCCCGGCCGTGTTCATCTCCGGCCTGTTCAAGCTGAAGGACATCCCGGGCACCGAGGTCAGCTGGGGCCCGGTGATCGTCGCCACCGTGATCGCCTTCGTGATCGGGCTGGCCGTGATCCACTGGCTGCTCCGGTACGTCAGCAGGCACACCTTCTCGATCTTCGTCTGGTACCGGCTGGCCCTGGCCGCCCTCGTGGCGGGGCTGCTGGTGAGCGGCGTGCTCCAGCCGTAGTCTGATTCGATGCAGCGCAGGGCGGTGGGCAGCAGCGGGCTGAGCGTGTCGCGGCTCGGTCTGGGCACCCTGACCTGGGGCAGGGAGACCCGGCTCGAGGATGCGCGACCGCTGCTGCGGGCGTTCGTCGCGGCCGGCGGCTCGCTGGTCGACACCGCTGCCGCTTACGCGGCCGGCGACGCCGAGCGGATGATCGGACGGATGCTGCGCGCCGGGGACGTCGCCCGTGAGGACCTCGTCCTGGCCACCAAGGCGGGCTTCGGTATCCGGGACGGCCAGCGCGTCGTGGACACCTCGCGGACGAGCCTGCTGTCGGACCTGCACAGCTCGCTGCGCCGGCTCGGCACCGAGTACGTGGACCTGTGGCAGCTGCACGCCTGGGGGCAGGCGCCGCTGGAGGAGTCGCTGGCCGCGATCGACACCGCTGTCGCCGCCGGCGACGTCCGCTACGCCGGAGTGTGCAACTTCGTCGGCTGGCAGACCGCGCAGGCGGCCACCTGGCAGGCCGCGTTTCCTGGCCGCGCGCCGATCACCTCCGCGCAGGTGGAGTACTCACTGCTCGCCCGCCGTGCAGAGGTCGAGATCATCCCGGCGGCCCGGGCGTTCGGAATGGGCCTGTTCCCGTGGTCGCCGTTGGGTCGGGGCGTGCTCACGGGCAAGTACCGGACGGGGCGCCCGCGCGGCTCGCGGGGCGCGTCCGCGCACTTCGCCTGGTTCGTGGAACCGTACCTGGAGGCCCGCTCGCGCGCGGTGGTGGACGCCGTGTCGACCGCTGCGGACGGCCTCGACCTCGCCCCCGGCCAGGTCGCGCTGATGTGGGTACGCGACGCACCCGGGGTGACCGCTCCCCTGCTCGGCGCCCGGACGGTGGCCCAACTGGAGCCCTACCTCGCGATGGAGGAGCTGGAGTTGCCCGCCGAGATCATGGCGGCCCTGGACGACGTCTCCGGCGGCCCGAACGTGATGCGCGAGGGTTACGAGCCGACGATCACCCCGAGCTGACCATGGGTATGGCAGAAGCCGAGCGGTTCCAGCCGGACAGCCTCGCCGCCTGGCACGACTGGCTGGACGTGAACCACCGGCGCTCGGAGGGAGTCTGGGTGGTGCTGTGGCGGCCCGAGGCGGGCGGCGTGCAGCTGAGCTATGACGAGCTGATCCGCGAGGCGCTGTGCTGGGGCTGGATCGACGGGCAGGCCAGGCCGCTGGACGAGCGGCGTTCGATGCTGTGGATGACCCACCGCCGTCCGGGCAGCCCGTGGTCGGCGACCAACAAGGCCCGGGTGGCCGACCTCGAGCGCGAGGGACGCCTGCGGCCGGCCGGCATCGCCGAGATCGAGCGTGCGAAGGCGAACGGAATGTGGACTGTCTACGACTCGGTGGAGGCGCTCCAGGAACCGGCAGCGCTCACCGCGGCTCTGGACGCCGACCCGCGCGCCCGCGCCACCTGGGATTCCTACCCGCCGTCGCTGAAGAAGCAGGCGCTGGCCTCGATCGCGCTGGCCAAGCGCGAGAAGACGAAGGCGTCCCGGATCGCGAAGCTCGCCGCAATCGCTGCCCGCGGCGAGCGTCCGTCCTGAACGACTCCCGTGCCGGGACGCAGCCGCGGGGCGGTCACCATCGAGATCAGTTCGCCGGGGGTCATCAGGCGAACGCGGCCCCGCCTGCGCCGGATCGAACCAGTGCCAGGCCTGGCCGACCGTCACCGCTGTCACGCTCCCTGCTCGTAGGCGGCCACGTCGGCGCCGAAGGAGGTGGCCCGGGCGTCCCCGGTCATCTCAGGCCCGGTCGAGGAAGTCGTCCAGCACCCGAGCGCCGAACCGCAGGGACTCGATCGGCACCCGCTCGTCCACACCGTGGAAGAGCGCGACGAAGTCGAGTTCGGGCGGCAGCCGGAGCGGGGCGAACCCGAAGCAGCGGATCCCCAGCTTCGACCATGCCTTGGCGTCCGTGCCGGCGCTCATCATGAACGGCACGGCGAGCGAGCCGGGGTCGGCGGCCTGCAGACTCCCGGTCATGGCGCCCACCAGGTCGCCGTCGAAGCTGGTCTCGACCGCCACATCGCCATTGACCACCTCGTAGCGCACGTGCTCACCGATCAGTTCGGTGATCGTGTCGTAGAACTCCTGCTCGAAGCCGGGGATGAACCGCCCGTCGATGCCGGCACTCGCCTGGCCGGGAATCACGTTCACCTTGTAGCCACCGCCCAGCATCGACGGATTGGCCGTGTTCGACATGGTCGCACCGACCATCCGTGCGATCGTCCCGAGCCGGGCCAGGGTCTGCTCAGCGTCGTCCGCGGTGATCCGGACGCCGAGCGCGTCCTCCACCGCGTCGAGGAACTGCTGCTGCGCGGGCCGGATCCGGGCCGGCCAGGAGTAGGACCCGACCCGGCTCACTGCCTGCGCGAGGTGGGTGATCGCGTTGTCGTCGTTACGCATCGAGCCGTGCCCGGCGGTGCCGTCCGCGATCAGCTTCAGCCAGGCGATGCCCTTCTCCGCTGTCTGCACGAGGTACAGCCGCCGGTCGTTCACGGTGAGTGAGAAGCCCCCCACCTCGCCGATCGCCTCGGTGCAGTCGGCGAGCAGGTCGGGGTGGTTCTCGGTGAGCCAGCCGGAACCCTTCGGGCCGCCGGCCTCCTCGTCCGCGGTGAAGACCAGGCGGACCGGACGCCGCGGGGGCCGCCCGGTGCGCATCCGCTCGCGGACCACCGCGAGGATGATCGCGTCGAAGTCCTTCATGTCGACCGCACCGCGGCCCCAGACGTAGTCGTCGATGACCTCGCCGGCGAACGGGTCGACCTGCCAGTCGGACGCGACCGCGGGCACCACGTCGGTGTGGCCGTGGATGAGCAGCGGGGGCAGCGAGGTGTCGCACCCTTCCGGCGCCCATTCGGCGACCAGCGAGGTGCGCCGTGGCTCGGACTCAAGCACGGTACTGCTGATCCCCACCTCGTCGAGCCGCGCGGCCACGTACTCGGTGGCCTCCCGCTCCCCCTTCGAGCCGTCGGGCCCGAAGTTGGACGTGTCGAACCGGATCAATTCGCTGCACAGGCCGGCGACCTCGTCGGCCGCGGTGGGGACGGCGCTCATGGGGCCATCCTGCCACTGGCGCGGACGCAAACCCGTCCGTCGTTTCGCCAACCGGCGCGCCGATTGGGTATAGTGCTCTGGCTGTCCGGGCGATCCTCGGACACACCCTGTCCGGGTGGCGGAATAGGTAGACGCGCTAGCTTGAGGTGCTAGTGCCCTTTATCGGGCGTGGAGGTTCAAGTCCTCTCTCGGACACTCAACGAAAGTGGCTCTGACTAGGGTAGATAGTCAGAGCCACTGTCGTACCCGGACGCTTGCACAACATATGCACAACATCTCCGGGGCAGACCGGCCCCTTGGTGGGCAGGTGTGTGCAGGAGTGGCCAGCCCCGTCAGCTAAAGAAACTGAGGTTCGGCAGGAGCCGGTCTGCTGCCTCGATGATGCTGCGGGACTGGGCCACGGCGTCGATCGCCTCCTCGACGTCGGAGCTGGCAGAGCCGGCGCTGGGGTACTCGAGTTCGTTACGACGTCGGCGCAGGAACCCGAAGCTGCGGAAGCCGTCGCCGAACTGTGCGCGGATGGCCGACTCGACGGCGACGTGGCCGCCGGCCGTGGTGGGACGCAGCCCCTGATGCGCGAGAAGTGCCGTCGCGGCATACCGGGCGGCGTCGTAGGCGAGGACGAAGGCGCTGTCCGGGTCGCTCGGCGCGACCGACTCCGCCGTTGCCAGAGTGCGTCGCGCCTTGGCGAGCAGTGGCGTGCCGTCCGCAGCGGCGCCGGTGACGTGCTGGAGGTGCCCCAAGCCAACGAGACGTTCGACGTCGGCCTCACCGCGCGGCCAGCGTGCCATCGACGTCCTCCTCTCCGAGCACGGTCAGCCTAGGCGAGGACCGGATCTGGGCACTGAGGGGATCGCCGGGATCCGCCCATTGCGCCGGTGTCCGGATGGTCGGGTTCACGGGGAGGCCGAGCCTGCCCTGCGCGCGGTCCGCGGCCTCGTACACGTCCGCCCGGGCGACCCCCTCCCCCACCACCAGGACATCGACGTCGTGCGGCGCAGCGCCCGTCTGGCCGGCGTGCCGTGCGGCCCAGCTTCCGAAGATCACCACCTGGCGTGCCCCGCGTATGTCCGCGAACTCTTCCGCGACGACGTGCTGCGGGCCGAAGCTGAGTTCCAGCAGCCTCGTGAGCGGCTCCCAGGAAGGGTGCGCGGGGTTCGCCCGCACCATGCGGTTACGTCCCAGCTGGCGCTCGGCAACCAGTGTCGCTTCGGCGAGTCGCTCAACCTCCCGATGGATCGAGGTGAGCGGAGCGTTGACCCGGCGCGAGAGCTCGGTGAGGCTGAACTCCTGATCCGGGTGGAGCAACAGCAGCGCCAGGATCTCGCCCTGCGCCTGGCTCCGAAAGATCGGGAGCAATGCCGGCGCCTCACTTCTCATAGATGGAATATATCTTCCGCCTAACGGAATATCAAGACACCGCCGTGCAGGTGACCGTCTGCGCACCGACGACCCAGCGATCTCCACCGATGCGCCACACACCCGGTGCACTTTGAACGCGATAAAGTCGTTGGCACGAAAGAAGGCGGGTCATGGCGGAGACCAACATGAACGCGGACGCTCCTCTTGTTCCGGGACGTCGACGTGCCGGACAGACCATCGAGTGCGGCTGGTGCGGTCAGCCGATCCTGGTGCCGGCGCGTGGACGCATTCCGTCATGGTGCTCCTCCAGCTGCCGACACCGCGCCTGGGAGGCACGCCGCGCGGAGCGGGAGAACCTTCCCGAGGTGCGCGTCGTGACTCGCTTGGTCGAGGTCGAGAAGCCGGTCAGGGAGACCGTCGAGGTGCCGGTGCCCACCGAACCGCATACCGCAGAAGAATGGGCCGCCCTGTTGGAGACCTTCGCCACGCGGCTTGCCCAAGGACGGATCTATCGACGCGACCTGGCGACCGTTGAGCCCGCCGTCCGCCGGGTGGTCGAGGTCTGGAACCGCACGCTGGACCAGCCGCGCTGAGTGTCGTTCTCCGCCGACGGAACCTCGTTCACCCACGGCAGGCCTCTTCCGATCGAGTCGCGACAATCGATGTCCTCACCGAGCGACCCGGAGGACCTCCCCCCATTCACTCGACCTGTCGACCGAGCACCGAATCGAAGTGGCACACACCTTCGGCATTGTGCGTGCTCCCGTTTATCGTTGGCACAAAGACCGCGCCTCCGGCGAGCCCCTCGAGCGCCGCCCTGCGGGGACTTTCTTGCAGCCATGACACGCCGTTGGGGCGCCTCAGCTCGGCCTCACGGCGGGATCAGAAGCGCACTTCGTGGCATTCAGCCCCGATGCCGGCGGCGCTCCAGCCGAGGCTCAAGGTCATCTCTGCCGTGGGCGGCCGCGCTCCCACCAATCGACCGACTGGCGATCTCGCACGAGACCCGCGACCCGCTGGGGGTCGCCGAGGCTGCAAACTTCCACAGCTCCTTGGCGGCTCGCGCGTATTGGAAGAGCACCTCGTCGACCCCGAAGGCGTAAAGCTCACCGCGACGGAACCGGTCGAACGGCTGAGCCGACCTGCTCAACCAGTACCGCCAGCTGCGCTTCGTGATAGCCGCCACAGCCTCGCGCGCGGCGCGCCTCTCGGACTTCGACGTCACCATGCGAGGTTTTCCGCCCCGATGTGCCGGCGGGATGTCACTTCGCTCGACTAGTGACAGGGTTCGGCTTCAACGGCATGCTCGTGGCCATGGCGGATGGTGCAGGGATCCCTGAACGCGACGTCGCGATCGTCGCGCAATGGTGTCGCGAGCAATCCCCTGATCACCTGGCTGACGAGCTACGGGTTGAGTGTGACGTCACCGCTCGCCACATCACGCTCCTGGAGTGCCGTCCGCCTTGGCGGGAGGATTTCGGGCCGGAGTGGACTCGGTTCCCGATCGCAAGACTGCGCTACACGAAGAGCCGCCAGGAGTGGAGCCTCTACTGGAGGGACCGCCACCTCCAGTTTCACCTCTACGACCGGGTCAAGCCGACCCGCAGCGTTCGCCGCCTGCTTGCCGAGGTCGAGCGCGACCCGACGGCGATCTTCTGGGGATAGACCGCGCTGCCCCCTCGCGGCAATAGCGGGCGTTTCAGGCGCTAGCTTCCCAGCCGTCGTAGTCGCCGCCTGCCCACTGTCGAGCGATCCCGTCAAAGAACCTCCGCGCCTCCCGGACCGCCTCTGGACTAGTAACCGCGCCATGCCGCTCGGCAATGACGACCCACTCCGGGCCACCAGCCGCGGACTCGGCAACGTTCTGTAACTCCCACCCCGCGGCCGCCACCACTGCAGCTGCTCCTCGGGCGGCGGCTTCGTCGGCGAAGTAGAGGTAATGCACCCAGTGCCGCGGAGCCGTCAGGTCACTCATCTGGGACAATTGGGCCAAGAGTTGATCGTCACCCGCGTGGCCGGTGTCGAAGTGCACGGCGTTTCTGCGCCGGAAGAGCTTCACGGTCCTCATGTTGCCACTGCACTGCCGGACGTGCAGGTCAACGCCGCGACAGCGGCATGTTCGGACGTTCCTGTCCGCCCCCTTGCGCGCCTCGCAGCGCGATGCGACGTAGTCTTCCGCAGCTTCGTTGCCGACGGTTCTCTCGGCTGGTGGAGCCGAGATGGGTGGGTCGTGGTGGGACCCCACGGGACCCGCGTACGGTTCCCGGTCCGCATTTTGGATCTCCACGGTGAAGCGGGCTTCTCGTCCGAGTACGGGATGACGTAGAACCAGGTCTCAAAGCGGTACCGTCGGGACGTGATTGAGCGCAGCGATCCTGCTGAGGGGAAGACCCTCTCAGTCTCGGTTGTCGGCGGCCAGGTGTCCATGTGGGAGGACTTCGGACTTCCTTTCCAACGCGACGTTATTGGTGCGCTGGAAGAGTTAGGCATCACGAATGAGTCGACCGACGCCGTCATGTCGGCCTATCCCGATCTACCGCCGTTCCAACCTATGGCGCCTGTGGCAACCTTCGGGCTGGAGGCACTCGTTGTCGGCTTCGGGGTTTATCTTGCTACCAAGATCTCCGACAAGGCCGTCGACGAACTGCTGTCGAAGGTCTACATCGACCGAGTGAAGCCGGCGCTCCTCAAGCTTGGTGCGAGGCTTCGTTCACGGCAGAGGACTGGCGGCGTCGTGCTGGCTCGCTTCGACCACTGGTTCGACGGATCGAAGGTTCTGGTCCGGGTCTGCGTGTATACCGTGGCGCCTGAGACCGCCGACCCCGCGGTTGTGGCGGAGGCGCTCAGGTCGGCAGTGGATTGGCTCCGAACTCATCCGGTGACTCATCGAGTGCTCACTTACGAAGTTCGTGACGGGCAGATTCCATCCGAGCCGCTCCTATCCGAGCCCGTATAGATCTCCATTCCCGGGCTACCTGACCCGCTGTCCGAAGGTGGGCACTCGTTCCCTCCTCATAGATCGCAGGTTCGTGGAGGTCCTTGCCTTCTCGTGGCTCAAGCAGACCACGCGGGATCGATCGCGCTGTCGGCGGCATGAGAGTGAGTCGGCATCGTCTCCGCCTGCGTAGTCCTAACCGATAGACCCGCAACGATTCCGGCACCTCGAACGTGGTGTGAGGTGTCGCGGACTTCGCGATCAACCCCTCGCCACGGGGACATGGAGACACGGTCGACGAGTAGAACTCCGAAGCCCTTGACCGGAATCCTGGTGACGGTGGCCCTGGCGTGCCTCCTCGCCGTGAGCGCAGGTTGCGCCGGGCCGCGGCCATTGCCGGCGGAGTCGACGCCTACTGCGACCAACGATGGCCGGTGTGCTGCGCTCGGCCCACTTGCCGATGTGTGCGGCAAGGTCTTGAACACTGGGATGGATCGAGCTAAAGGGGCTCAATACGACACTTGTCAGAAGTTTCCTCACGCGCGTGCCAAGATGAGACGTCGCGTCGATCCGCACGCTCAAGAAGAGCCGGGCGATCGGGCGGCGCCCTCACCCGCCGTCGAACGCGACGACCTTCCGAAAGGCCTCGGAATGCCTGACGTCTCCACCTCCCATTCGGCCCCGGCCCACCCCTACGCCGATCTGGGAACCACCAAGAAAGTCCTCTTGGTCGCCACCACGTTCACCAGTTACATGCTCTTCGCGGTCGCGTGGAACTGGGGCGACATGTACGTCACGAGCCTCGGGTTCTCCGCTTCGCGGACCGCCGTGATGACGAACGCCATCACGCTCGCCCAGGTGGTGGGATCGATCGTGGCCGCCAACGTGATCGTGCAGCTCGGTACGCGCAAGGCGTACACACTGGCCGGTGCCCTCATCGTCTTCGGCGGTCTGGTCTCGCTCACGCAGGCGTTTCCGCTTGTCTTCTTCATCCGGTTCGTCATGGGCCTCGGCGGCGCGCTGATGGTCGTGATGGGGTCCGCGATCGCCGCGAAGGTACTGACGGGGCGCGATCTCCAGATCGCGAACGGCATCGGCTCGGTGGCATTCAACACGGGCCTCGCCGTGGCCATCACCTTTGGCGTGCGTTTCAGCGGGCGTCCGACGATCGCCGTCGTCATCGCCGCGACGCTGTCCATCATCCTTCTCGTCACCTGGCTTGTGGTCTCGAAGATGGTCCTGAAGCCCGAGCAGGCTCAAGAGGCCGCGGTGGATCACTCCTACACGATGGCGGACGGCTTCAAGGAGTGGTTCAACTGGGTGTTCGCGCTCGCCTACACCGGCCTGCTGTCCTACTACATCGTGGCGTTCACGTTCATGGACCCCTCGACGATCCGCTGGGTCATCTACGCGGGAATCGTCGGGGCCCTGTCCGGTACCGTGGTCTCCGCCCGCGTGGAGGACCGCCTCAAGCCGGTGATCGTCGTCTGGAGCGCCCTCGCGCAGGTGATCGCGGCGGCGAGCGTCCTGGCGCTCGCGGGCCACCGCCTCGAGGTGCTCATCGGCGTGATTCTTGGCTTCGTGATCTTCTTCCCGATGCCCTTCTTCGTGCAGACGGCGTTCATCCGCCCCGGCGTCACGCCCCGCCAAATCGCCGTGACGTTCTCCATCTTCTGGGCCGTCAGCTACGCGGGATCGGTGTTCATCATCCAGATCTTCGCGTGGATCGCGGACGCGACCGGTGGGCTCATTCCCGGCTCGAACGTGCCGGTCTCCGTGGCGCCGATGATCTTCATCGTCATCGCCGAGGCGTCGTTCCTGATCGGCACCTTCTTCATCTGGCGCTGGTTCAAAGCGCAGAACGCGTTCTCCGAGGAGATTACGGCATGAGCCTCCACCCCGCCTTTCGCGCGTATCTCGACGAGCTGAACCCGCTGGTGGACCAGGCGGCCGCCTCCGGATTCGTCCCCACCCCCGAGTCCGCGCGGGCCGCGCTCGCGGGCCTGAACCAGTTCGCGGCCGCACCAATCGAAGTCGCCGACGTGTCCGATCGCGAGATCGACGGCGTTCCCGTGCGCGTGTACGTGCCCACCCCCGGAGTCCCGAGCGACGTCGTCTACTTCATCCACGGCGGTGGCCACATGGCCGGGGACCTCGACGTCTACGACTTCCAGTGCCGCCGCGTGGCTGCGGCAACCCGCATGGTGGTCGTCTCGGTGGACTATGCGCGCGCACCCGAGGCCCCGTACCCTTGCGGCCTCGAAGAGGCGTACCGCGTCCTTCGCGCGCTCCCGACGGCGTTGGGTGACGTCGCGACCACCGGCCGCATCCACGCCGTGGCGGACTCGGGCGGCGGCGCGAAACTCGCCTCGATCGCCCAGCGGGTTGCCCGCGGCGAGTGGGAGTCCCCCATCGACCGCCAGGTGCTGATCTACCCGAGCCTCGACTACACGATGAGCGGCCCCTCGATGGAGAGGCTCGGGCGGGGTTACTTCCTGTCCGCGGAGCGCGTCGCGTGGTATTTCGACAACTATTTCCCGGAGGGGACGGACCGCGCGGCCGCCTCGCCCGCCCTGGGACCGTTCGACGCGGCGATGCCCGAGACCCTCGTCATCGCCGCCGAGTACGATCCTCTCCTGTCCGAGGCCGAGACGTACGTGGAACGGGCGGCCGGGGCCGGAGCTCCCGTTCGCCTCCTCATCGCCAGCGGAATGATCCACGCCTTCGCCTTCTTCGAGACGATGATTCCCGAAGACATCGAGAGGCTTTTCTCGGTCATCACCGGGTACCTGCGCGAAGGAGAGGCGCCCGCGGACTGGGCGTGACGCCGTCGGGCTCATGATGGTGGGCGCGGTGCGCTCCGCCATGCTTCGGGTGGCCGTCGCGTGCGAGACGCTAAAGGCCAGCCGCTCAATCAGGCTGTCGAGACGATTGATAATGTGATTCGGAAGCAGGACTCGAACCCAAGGAATCGCGGCCGCGTTCCCCAGTCCACGGCTGAGCCCGCGAGACTGATCGCGTCGGCAATATCAACCCACCGGCCGTACTGACCGGCTTGCCAAGCCTCAGTGAGGTGAGGGATTGTTTCCGGACCAAGAGCCCCCACCGGTAGAATCCGTGGGAGAAATGGAAGGGATCGAATGACCCGGAAGAAGTTCAGCCCGGAATTCAAGGCGGAGGCGGTTCGTGCGGTGATTGAGTCGTCGCGGACTGTTGCCGAGGTCGCGCGTGATCATGGTATCGGCTCGGAAACACTCAGGAATTGGGTGAATGCGTATCGGCGGGACCACCCGGATGAGTTACCGGAGATCAGCGAGCCGGAGCGTGCTGAACTGGCACGGTTGCGTAAAGAGGTCCGCGAGTTGAAGGCCGAGCGGGAGTTCCTGGGAAAAGCGGCGGCCTTCTTCGCCAAAGAGTTCCGGTGACCGCGAAGTACGCGTTCATCAACAGCGAAGAAGGCAACTACTCGATCCGGAGCATGTGTCGGTGGGCGAGGGTGTCGCGGGCCGGCTACTACGAGTGGCTCAACCGGCCGGTCTCGGTGACCCAGCGGTGGCGCGACGAGCTCGGCGACATCATCGAGGTCCTGTTCGCCGACTCCGACGCCACCTACGGCTACCGACGGATCCATGCCGCCTTGGTGCGGGCAGGCAGGCCGTGTGACCCGCAGACGGTGCGTGCGATCATGGCCGAGCGCGGCTTGGTGGCTTGTCAGCCGCGCCGCAGCGGGCCCAGGACCACGATCCCGGCTGACGCGAAGGATCTGCCGGATCTGGTCAACAGGGACTTCACCGCCGACGAGCCCGGGCTCAAGCTGGTCGGCGACATCACCTACATTCCGACCTGGCAGGGGTGGGTGTATCTGGCCACCGTGCTGGACTGCTGCACGAAGAAGGTCGTCGGGTACGCGATGGCCGAGCACATGCGAACCGAGCTGGTCACCGACGCCCTGGCCATGGCGATCAGTAATGGCCATATCCGCAGCGGGCAGACGATTTTCCATTCGGATCGCGGGACTCAATACATGTCGGCCGAGTTTGCCGAGTTCACGCGCGCGGCTGGGATTGTTCGGTCGGTCGGACGGACTGGGATCTGCTATGACAATGCGTGGGCTGAGTCGTTCAATGCGACCTTGAAAGTGGAGCGGGTTCATCGGACCGTGTATCCGACTCGGCGGCATGCTATCCGGGATATTGCACGCTACATCGAGTTGCGTTACAATCAGAAACGGCTGCATTCCGCGCTTCAATATCGTACCCCGAACGAAGCAGAGCAGGACTGGTACGAAACCAACAAGGCAGCCTGAAACATAAATATCAAGCGGTCCGGATTCCATCCCGCAGCCCACAGGCGGGGCCGTATGAACTTCGCGAAACTCAGGTATCGGCGCGCTGATCGTCCTAGGGTGAACGGATCACACTTCCTCACCCCAGGAGGGTCAAAGATGATTCGCACGAGAACCGCCATCGCAGCTGCATTCATGGTCAGCATGGCCTTCACCGCATCAAGCCTTTCCCCCGCGCAAGCCGCACCCGCCAAGAGCGGTGATCCGGCCCCCGTCTTCGTCGCCAGGGCCGACGACCAGACATGGGGAGAAGCGATCCTCAGTCTCGCTGCATCCTCAGAGCCTTCGGCCGAGGACGCGGCCAAAGTGAAGGACACCTGGGACGCCCGTTCCAACGGGGAGCCCGCCAAGGTCAGCGTTTCCTCCGAGGGGGCAGTGACACCGATGGCCTCCGACGGGTTCGTCTGGAACGACCCCAACACATGGTCGGTCTCTGGCTACAAGTCGAGCGATCAGTATTTCTGGTCGCAGATGAAGCATGTGATCGAGGGCGCCTACTGCAGCAGCACCTGCACCGTCACCGACCGGGTGGTGGCCACCACGACTGTGAATCCGGGAACCATCAGCTCGATGATCAACACGACAGTGCTCCACTCCCCCAAGTCGGCCAACTTCAAGACCCGCCGCTGGAACTACATCGCAATCTGTTCCGGGGCCATCTGCGGCAACGCGGACCGGATCGACAACCTCCTCACGGTGCGCCAGACCCTGTCCAACTACGGCAACCGGGCCGGCAAGCGCCTGACGGTAGCGGTCGGAATCACCCAAACCACCGTCGCGAACACGATCCAGACCGGCAAGAAGACGGCAGACTGCCTTGGCCGAACCGGCACTGACCGTCGCTGCAAGTACATCTATTAGCCTGAACCATGACCATCACCGTATCGACCATCGCCTTCGACGCTGTCCTGGAAAGCCGGCCGGGTCTGACGGTCTGGCTGTCGAGAGGTTTCGTGTCCGGCGACGTGTGCGGCTTCGAGCTGTTCGTCATCGCCTCATCGCAAGATCCAGCCGTGCTGTCGCGGATGAGCGACGAGATCATGTGGTGGGGCCAGGATTCCCCGGAGTCATCGCTGCAACTCGAACTCCTCGCCGACGGCCGTCCGGTGCCGATTACTTTGGCAGCAAGCGGGTCCTCAGCCGGCGAAGGCGAAGGCAAAATGGTAGCAAGGTTGAACGTCGAGTTCCCGCCGCCAGCGGCAGCCCGCCTGACCCTGACAAGCTCCAGCCCGGCCTGGGGTCTCCATGCGGAGGCCGACCTAGACAGCGCCGAACTGGCCCGTTCGCTGAAGCGCTGGGAGGAGTCGACCAGAACTGCCTAGCCGAGTTCGGGCCACCAGAACCGTGACTGCCTCACGGGACGGTGGGTCACGGCCAGATCTGAGCCGCAGCGCCGCGCTGGCCGGAACCCGTGGCCGGAAGGGCCACTCTTCAGCGACGTTCTGCACGGGGCGTTGAAGTATGCACATCGCGGCGCTGGGACCGGGCCCGCTCGCCGATTCCGTCGAGCACTCCGTCAATGCGCTCCATGCCTCACCTCTGCTGCAGAACGGGCGGACAGTCGCCGCCCTGCGCTGAGTGTGTCCGATCCGGAACCCGGCCGCTGGAATACGCCGAAGGATGCGACCGCACATCGGCAGATACGGTCGTATGTCAGGCGCTACGCGTCCAGAAGGCTGGGCTGCTCAAGGCCCATCGCGGAACCTCGGAGCGCCCGAGGCCCGAGCCCGCGGGGATGCCGCCTTAGCCGACCCTCTGATTGCTGCCATCGCAACCTGGGAGAGCCTGTCGGCGATGAGCCTGTCCCGGTCAGCCGCGGTGTGCTGATAGATCATGGCCATCGCGGGAGTCGTGTGCCCCAGCCGGCCCATCAGATCTGCCAGCGTGGCCCCGGACTGCGCCGCCAGCACGGCACCGGTGTGGCGCAGGTGGTGGAACTTCAGGTCCTCCCGGCCGGCGGCGTCGCGGGCGGCGTGCCAGGCGGCCTGGAACTCGGAGGGACGCAGGTTCCGCCCGCTCCGGTCGTGGAAGAGCAACGCCTCCTGCACGCCCTTGACGTGGTTCGCAAGGTGGTCGGTGACCATCGGCATCAGGTGTGGCGGAATGGTGACGTCCCGCACGCCCGCACTGGTCTTCGGACGGTCGTTGGTGACCTGACCCTTGGTCCAGACGACGGCGCGACGGATGTGCACCACCCCGTGAACCGTGTCGATGTCCTTGCGGCGCAGCTCGAACACCTCGCCGTACCGCAACGCGCACCAGGCGCCGAGCTGGACGGCCAGCCGCAGTTCGTCCGGCATCGCCTCGGTGATCGTCGCCAGCTCGTCCAGCGTTGCCGGATGGATCTGCGTGGATCGCGGCACCCTACCCGCGCCCTTGATGTGCGCTGGGTTCTCGGCCAGGGGCACCTCAGCGTCGTTCTTCGCAGCGTTCAAGATCGTGCGCAGCAGGCTGTAGGCCTTCGCTCGCGCGCGAGGTATGCGGCGGGCACCGAGCTTGCGGTACCAGGCTTCGACATGGGACGGCGCCAGATCTGACAGCCGAATGCTGCCCAGCCCCGGGAGAATGTGGTTGCTGAGCAGTAGTCGGTAGTCCTTCACCGATGACGGGCGAAGAGCCTGCGGATCGTGCGGGTCACGCTCACACCGATCCTCGAGCCAGGCAACCGCGTACTCCCCCACCGTTGGTCCATTCGGCTCCCGGCGCGGCGTTCGAACCTGACTGCGGCGGGCCGGGCGGCGTCCGCCTGGAGGTGCCCATTGATCCAGATCGATCAACCGGCGCTCGCTCGCCAGCCATCCTTCAGCGTCGATCCGCGCGTGGAACGTCTCTTCGGCGCGATGCAGCTGCAGGTCAGGCCCGACGTAAGCCGCGCTGAACCGTCCCGACCGCTCCCGACGCACCCGTCCGAACCCTCTTCGACGCTGGACCACGATCACACCTCCTGGCTCCCGACACGCGACCGAGGCCGCCCGGCGGGCCGGATCTTGCACAACATATGCACAACAACGAGGCCCACTTGTGCCTATGAAAGCCCACTTCTGACCACTTCTGCCAAGCTATTTCTGACACCATCTTACCTAGTCAGACGCGGTTTCGCTAGGTCAGATGCTTCATTTTGGAAATGCGCGGAATAGAGGATCAAGTCCTCTCTCGGACACCGGATCAGACCTTCTCGGGCCCCGCTGCTGCGGGGCCCTTTCGGTGTGGGCCCGCGTGCGGCGGCCCTTCCGCGAGCTGATCCGGTCCGGCCCCGGAACGCAGGGGCCGTAGTCTGGACCGGATTGCTCCCGACGCGACGTGAAGCGCCCCACGAAAGGCGGTGCCACCGCATGGCGTCCCCGCAGACAACCCCGCCGCAGCAACGTGCACTGGTCCGGCTGGTCCATGGCCGCACCGCACTGCTCATAGCGTTCGCGTTCTCGGTGATGGCCGACCCGGTGTCGTCGGTGGCCTACGCGATCGAGGCAGCCCTGCGCGCGCTGGACGGAAACCTTGCCCTGCTGATGCCCGCCATGATCGCCGTCGTCATCGTGGTGGCACTGGTCGTGGCGAGCTACCACCAGCTGGTGGCGCGCTTCCCTGAGGGCGGCGGCTCGGCCGCCGCGGCCGGTGCGGCGTTCGGTGAGGGCTTCGCATTCATCCCGATGGGCGCACTCATCGTCGACTTCGTGCTCACGATCTCGATCTCGGTGTCCGCCGGCGCGTCCGCGATCATTTCCTACCTGCCGGGCCTGGCCCCGTGGCGGATCGTGCTCGCGCTCGGCCTGCTGGTGCTCGTCGCGGGCCTGATGTGGTTCGGGCATCTCGGACGCGCCGTCTTCGCGCTGCTGACCATCGCCTTCATCGTCACCGCGGTGCTGGTGCTGCTGCCGGTGCCCGGTGCGCCGCCCGCCGTCCTGCCCGTCCATCCGGTCGCCTCGGCGCCCCTCTCGGTCGCGCTCGCCTTCCCGGTCGCCATGGCCCTCGCCACCGGAGTCGAGGCCCCCTCCTCGGCAATCGCGCAACTCGCGCAGCTCGACAACAACGGACGCCGGGCCTTCGGCCGCTGGGCGTTGTGGCTGACCCTCGGCATCGTCGGCGTGCTCACCCTCTCGATCACCGCAGCCGTCGTCCACCTCGGCATCACCGTGCCTCAGGACGACTCCACCATGGTCGCGGAGCTCGCCCGCGCCGCCGACGGACCGGGCGTGTTCGCCGCGTTCCAGGCCACCACGGCCCTGCTGCTCCTCTCCGCGGCGTCCTCCTCCTTCCAGGCCGGGCCCGGGCTGCTCAAGGCGCTCGCCCGCAAGAAGGTCGCCGACGGCACCGAGCGCGGCGTGCTACCCGCGGTGCTGGGCCGCACGAACGTCCACCACGTGCCGGTGATCGGCGTCGTCGTGTTCGCGATCATCTCCATGGTCGTGGTGCTCGCCGCCGGTGCCCGCGACCAGGAACTCGTGCTGTTCTACGCCGTCGCGGTGTTCGTCAGCTTCCTGACCGGCCTGCTCGCCATGGCACGGTTCTCGCTCCACGACCGCAAGCCCTGGTGGGTTGTCCTCAACGTGGCCGCCGCGGTCGTGGTGGCCTTCACCCTGGTCGCCAACCTGGCCCGTCCCGCGGCGATCGGCTCGCTCGCGGCAACCGCCCTCGCTGCAGCCGGGTTGTACTGGTCATGGGTGCGTGCCGGGCGCCCCCGCGGCGCAGGGCACGCCGTCGCCGAGGCCGAGGTGCTGGAGGAAGAGGTCGACCTGCTGGTCGACGACGACTGATCCGCCGGAAGGGTGGGTCCGGTCCTCGGCCGGCACAGGCTTTCCGGCCCAGAACGGCGCTCAGACCGGATCAGAGTCCGGCGAACTCCGTGGCGATCGCTGCGCCCAGGCGCGCATTGTTCTTCACCAGGGCGATGTTCGCCCGCAGCGACTCGCCTCCGGAGAGCTCGACGATCCGGCCCAGCAGGTAGGGCGTGATCGCCGCGCCCGTGATGCCCTTCGCGTCCGCCTCCGCGACGGCCGTGGCGATCAGGGCGCCGATCTCGGCCTCGGGGATCTCCTCAGCCTCCGGGATCGGGTTCGCGATCACCAGCCCACCGGCCAGGCCGAGCTCCCACTTCGCCTTCATCGCGCGCGCCACCTCGCCCGCACCGTCCATCCGCAGCGGCGAGCCGAAGCCGCTCGAGCGCGAGTAGAAGGAGGGGAAGTCGTCCGATCCCACGGTGATCACCGGAACCCCGAGCGTCTCCAGCACCTCCAGCGTCCGGCCGATGTCCAGCAGCGACTTCACCCCGGCGCTGACCACGGCGACGTTGGTGAGGCTCAGCTCGGTGAGGTCGGCGGAGATGTCCATCGAACGCTCGGCACCGCGGTGCACGCCGCCGAGTCCGCCGGTGACGAAGACCCGGATCCCGGCCAGCGCGGCCAGCCGCATCGTGGAGGCGACCGTGGTCGCGCCGTGCTCGCTGCGGGCGACCACGTAGGGCAGGTCGCGAATGCTCACCTTCCGCACGTGCTCGTCCGAGCCCAACAGGTCCAGCTCCGCGTCGTCCAGGCCGATCCGCGGCACTCCGTGCAGCACGGCGATCGTGGCCGGCACTGCGCCGCCGTCGCGGATGATCTGCTCGACCTCGCGGGCGGTCTGCACGTTCTTCGGGTACGGCATGCCGTGGCTGATGATCGTCGACTCCAGCGCCACCACCGGCTTCCCGGACGCGAGCGCCTCGCGCAGCTCCTCGGTAACGGCGAGCATCGGGTGCGGTGCGGTCATGGTCTTGCTCCTTCGGGTTGGGCAGGGTAATCGGCGAGCGCCGCGGCGAAGGCGACACCCAGGTCAGGGGGGACCGTGTGTCCGCTGGCCACGGTGAGCGCGGCGGCGAGGTGCCCGTCCCGTGCGGCAGCCGCCGGCTCCTCGCCGGCGAGCAGCCCGTGCACGAACCCGGCGGTCATCGCGTCGCCAGCCCCCGTGACGTCCGTGACCTGGGCCGGCACGGCGGCGATCGGCACGCACTCTCCCCCGCCCGCCAGCAGGCTGCCGGCGGCCCCGCGGCTCACCCAGACGTGCGCGACCCCGCGTTGCTGCAGTTCACCCGCGGCCGCCAGGATGTCGTCGGTGGAGTCGGCCACCGGATGGCCGACCAGGGCGCCCAGCTCGTCGACGTTCGGGGTCACCGCGAAGACCGGGCGCTCGGGGACGAGCAGCGGCGCGATCCGTCCGGCCTTGGCGACGCTGACCGGCTCGAGCACCACCCGGACGCCGCTGGCCGCCGCCACGCCGAGCACCCACGCCGCCACGGGGACGGGGATGTTGCCATCCACCACCACGACGTCCGCGCGGGCGAGCAGCTCCCGGGCCCGGGCGAGCTCCTCGACGTCCATCGCATCGGTGGCGGCGAAGTCGGCCAGGCCGATCACCAGCTCGCCATCAGCGTCCAGAGCAGCCAGGTAGCTGCCGGTCGGGTGCGGACTCAGCACGACCTGGTCGACGTAGACGCCCGCCTCCGCGGTCCGGGCCAGCAGCTCCCTGCCGGCCGCGTCCGCGCCCACGGCCGCGACCAGGTGCACCCGCCCGCCCAGCCGGGCGATGCCCTCGGCGATGTTGCGGCCCACGCCACCCGGCGTGCGGCTGACCACGCTCGGATTGGAGGTGTGCAGGCGGGCGGCTGCGAGGCTACGGGCCTTGATGTCCCAGGCGGCTCCCCCGACCACCACCGCCCACGGTTCGCCGCGCAGCACGTAGCCGCGTCCGACGATCTCGCCCTTCTGGCTCAACGAGGACAGCGTGACCGCGATCGCGCCCTTGCTCGTGCCGAGGCTGCGGGCCAGGCCGGCCGCATCCAGCATGGGTTGCGCGCGCAGCAGCGCAAGTACCTCGCGTTCACGCGGACTGAGGGTCACACTCAGCATTCTTAGTTCAACTTGATTCTCTTAGCAAGCCAGCGCGAGTCGGGACGCGTGGTTACTCTCGCCACGTGACCGCCAACACCGCCGACCCTGCCCCGCCGGGCACGATCGCCGCTTGGTGCGAGCGTCACCTCGGGTCCCTTCCCGTGCACAGCTTCATCACCGAGGCACCCTCATCACAGCTGTGGGGCTTCGAACTCGCCGACGGCCGGGTGATCGCGATCAAGCTCCGGCCCGCCTCCGATCGCCTGGACGCCTGCACGGCAGCACACCGCACCGCTTACGCGAAGGGCATCGACTGCCCGGCACCGCTGGCCGGGCCAGCCCTGCTGTCCGAGGACGCCGAACTCGCCGTCCTCGCAGAGATGTGGCGCAGCGACGGGGCGATCTGGCCGTCCGATGATCCGCCTGGCAACTACGGACGCCTGCAGGCCGCGTTGATCGCCGCGCTCGTGGACGCCGACCCGGCCGGCTTCGCCCCTCCGCCCATGTGGCTGCGCTACGACCACCGGGCGGCCAGGCGGCTGTGGCCGCCGGTCGACGCCCTGCGCGACCCGGAAGCCGTGCAGCGCGACCTGCCACCCGGCCTGACCAGGTACGCCGAGGCCGCCCGGGAGCGCCTCCTCGCTGCCCGTCTCCCGGCCGTGGTGGGACACGGCGGGCTGAGTGGGGTCCACGTCCGCTGGCTCGACGGTGCCGAGGGCACCCTTCGCCCCGTGGTGCACGGCTGGGAGGAGCTCGCGGCTCGTCCCGAGGCGGTGCTGGCGGGCTGCGTCGCCACGGGCTTCAACGGGCTCCCGGACCAGGCCCGGATCGCGCCGGTCGCGGAGGGTGAGCACGTGCTCGCGTCCTACCAGGCAGCGAGCGGACGCGAATTCAGCGGCGAGGAGCTGGAGGTCGCATGGGCGACGAGCGTCTGGGTCGCCTGCCACACCGCAGCGATGGAGCATCTCGATGGTGCCCCCGGGCAGGTCACCCACCAGGTGATGACGGACGCTCCGCTGCGGCTGCACCTGGCCGGCTGCTGAGTCCCCGGGCGGCCCGGGATCGATCGGCCCACGCACGGTAGACGACGGCCCCTGCGGCCACCCCGAGGCCGAGCAGCGCCGGCCAGCCGGTGAGCCAGAGGAGGACGGCCACGCTGGCCAGTGCGACACCGGCGACGGCCTTCTCGCCCCGCCCCGGCAGCAACCGGACTGCGGCGGCAGTGCCCAGCACGTAGACCAGCGTGAGGCCCCCGGTGATGAGCAGCATCAGGGTGTGCAACTCGATCGGCAGGAACTCGGCCGCCACGGACGCGAGAACCACGAACACCAGCGACCCGCGCACGGACCCGAAGAAGCGGTACGGCAGGGCACCCTCCCTGGCGAGGGCCGCGCCCAGCCGGCAGGCCCCGGCGATGTAGGCGTTCACCGTGCCGACCGTGAGCAGCACGGCGACCACGGCGATCACCGGACGCGACGCCTCGCCGAAGCCCATCGCGAGCAGATCCGCCAACGGCGCCTGGCTGGAGGACAGCGACGGCCCGAGCACCACGACGCTGGCCCAGGCGATCGACAGGTAGAGCACCCCGACCACCACCACCGCCAGCATCGTGGCGCGGGGCACGTCGCGGCGCGGATCCCGGTAGTCCGGGGAGAGCGAGGAGACCGCTTCCCACCCTGCGAAGGCCCAGACCAGTAGCGCGGCTGCCGATCCGACGGCCCCCCAACCTGCGGGCGCGAACGGGGTCAGGTTGGCCAGGTCCGCGTGCGGAAGCGCGGCGACGACCGTCACCAGGAGCAGCACGGCCAGCGACGCGGAGAGGACCAGTTGCACCCGCCCGGACACGTGCAGGCCCAGCCAGTTCATCACGAACACCGTAGCCACGATGCCGATGAAAGTGACCAGCCGGGTCACCTGGCCACCTCCCAGGGCGTCGGCGACGTAGCCTCCGGCGAACGAGCACGCGGCCGGCGCGCCGAGCGGAACCGCGAAGTAGAAGATCCAGCCAACCGCGTCCGCCGCCCGGGTGCCGAAGGCGCGGCGGACGTATCCGGACACGCCGCCGCCGTCGGGGAACCGGGCGCCGAGCTCGCCGAAGACCCAGGCCAGGGGTGCCGAGAGCAGCACCAGCGCCAGCCACGCCACCAGCGAGGCCGGGCCGGCCACGGCGTCCGCAACCGCCGGTAGTGCGATCACACCCGCGCCGAGGACCGCCCCGGCGCTCAGCGCTGTGCCCTGTGCGACGGTGAGCTTGTGCACCGCGTCACCATAACGGCTCGCGCCGACACCCGGGGACGCGGCGGCCCAAGTTGTGCTGATGGCCGCGCCGGGAGCGGGCTGGCTAGCTTGGCGCCGATGAACGATCACGCTCTTGCGCGCCCCTCGCGGGCGCTCCTGGTGGGCTATCTGCTCGCCTTCGCCCTGCCCTGGCTGGTCTGGTCGACCACCATCGCCCAGCAGTACGGCCTGATCGGCTGGCACCTCCCGCAGTCGCTCGCCTTCTGGGTGGGCCTGCCGATCGCCTACCTCGTCGCCGCAGCCTCCAGCGGCGGACGGGCGTCGCTGGCCGACCTCGCCCGTCGCCTGCTGCGCTGGCGCGTCGGGTGGCGCCCCTACGTCGCCGCGCTGGCCCTGGCCCTGGCCCTGCCCGGAGTGGTCTGGATAGTCGTCCTGCTCGGCGGCGGGCCCGGGCCGCAGGCGATTCCACTCCCCTCACTGATCCTCTCCCTGGCGATCGAGTTCGCGCTCTTCTGGCTCACCGAGGAGGCGATGTGGCGCGGCTTCGTGCTGCCCCGGGTCGAGCTGTGGCTGTCCCCGGGGGCGGCCGGGGTGATCGTCGGCGTCGCGTGGGCGCTGTGGCACCTGCCCCTGTTCGCGATCGCCGGATCGTTCCAGTCGAGCATCCCCTTCGCCGGCTTCGCCGTCCTCACCGTGGCAACCTCGGTCATCCTCAGCTGGCTCTACCACCTGGGCTTCGGCGCGGTGCTGGTCTGCGCCCTCTACCACGCCGTGGTGGACGTCGTATTCGCCACCACGGGTGTCCTGAGCGCCGCCGCGCCGGCGTTCTGGGCCGTGGTGGCACTCCACGTCGCCGCCGCCGGCCTGCTCTGGTGGCGCGGCGCCTTGCGCCAGCCGATCGCGACCGCTTGAGTCGGAACATGGCCACAACCCCGCAACTGCGGCCCGCCGAGCGGCTCGTCTTCTTCACCGACGCCGTGGTCGCGATCGCGATGACCCTGCTGATCCTGCCGCTGCTGGAGTCCGTCGGCGACGCGGCGCGGGAGGGTCTCGATACCGTCGGCTACCTGGTTGAGAACCAGGGCCGGCTGGTCGCCTTTGCGCTCAGCTTCGTGATCATCTCGGTCTTCTGGCGCAGCCACGATCGCCTGTTCGAACCGGTCGAGCGCCAGGACAACGCACTTCTCCGCCTCAATGTGGCGTGGATGTTCACGATCGTCTGGCTGCCCGTGGCGACCGCGCTGGTGGGGTCGATGCCCACCGATCCCCTGCAACTCGTGCTGTACATCGGCACCATGCTCGCCACCAGCCTGCTCACCCTGGCGATGCGGTGGTGGCTGGGCCGCCGACCTGAGCTGGTCGCGCCGGGGCACCGCTTCGACCCGTCCGGGTTCGCCTCGATGGTCGTTGTCTCTGCGCTGTTCGCGGTGGCTCTCCTGCTGGCGGTCCTGGTTCCGGGGCTGGACTACTGGGCGATGCTGGTCCTGCTGCTGAACGCCCCGCTCGAGGCACTGCTGGCGCGACGTAGGCGCCCCTGACGCCCGGGCCGGCGTCCCCGGTTGCACCGCGGCCCCCACAGGCACTTCGGGGCGGAGGGACCGATCGGTCCCTCCGCCCCCAAGACGTGTGCTGCGACGTGGTCATCCTCAGGTCAGTCGCTCCCGGCCAACGGCCTCGCAACAGCGAGCGACTGCTCCCCCCCTGCAAGGGCCATGCTACGGAACGGCGTCCGTCGGCGTCTGTCCCCCCGAAGGGGGACACACCCTCTAGCTGGTGGCGTCGCCGGCGTCGGGAGTGCCGCCACCGGACGCGGCGGCCTGGCCGGGGCCCTTCCCGTCCGGCCGATGCAGCCTCGCCCTGCGCCGCCGCCAGACCAGCAGGGGGACGGCGATGATCGCGACGGCTGCGGCGAACGGCAGCACCGCGCCGACCACGGTCATCAGCATCCGGCTGCTCGAGACCAGCGCATTCCAGCCCGCGAGCAGTCCGCCCATGAAGCCCGTGGTCTCGAGCTCGCTGGCCGGTTCCGGCACGGTAAGGCTGATCGTGACCGGTGAGTTCGCGACCCGTCCGGCCAACGCGCGCTGCTGGGCAACCAGCGAGTCGCGCTCCGAGATGCGGTCGGTGATCTGGCTCTCGAGCTCGGAGAGCTCACGGACGCTTCCGGCCTTCCTCCACAGCTCGCGCAACCGCGCGATGGAATCGTTGAGTGTGTGCACTCTGGAGTCCACGTCTGCGACCTGGGTGGTGACGTCCTCGGACGAGATCACCCGGTTGGTCACCGTCCCGATCGACTTGAGCTGCTCGAGGGTGGAGTCCAGTGCCTCCGCCGGAACCGAGATCACCATCACAGAGATCAGATGCTGCTTCGCCTCCGCGTCGGTCTCGGTGACCAGGTTCTCCGCGGTGACCTGGCCGTTCATCGATGCGGCCAGCGACCGTAGCTTCACCGCCGCGCCCTCGACATCAGGCACGGTCAGGCTCACCTGGGCGGTCCGAGCCAGCTTCGGGGTGAGCGTGGTGTCGGGCTGGCCGGCCGGGGCCGGGGCCGGGACTGCCTCGGCGTTGCCGTCCGCCTTGGAGTAGGAGCCGTCCTCGGCTGCACTGCCGGCAGCCACCGGGTCGGCGCGGGATGCGGAGGATGCGCCGGAACAGCCGGCGAACAGGGCGAGGGCGGCTACCGTGGCCGCGGCGGCGAGTGCGCGGAGTGTGCTCATACGATCTGCACGCTTCCCGCTGGTGGCTTCGTTGCGCGAAAGGTACGCAGCAGCCGAACTGTTGCCGAATCGTGACCTGCAGCAGACTGGGCGGATGACACAGACCTATGACGTGGTGGTGATCGGAGCCGGGCCGGCCGGGGAGAACGTGGCCGACTACGCGACCCGCGGCTCGGCACGGACGGCGCTCCTGGTGGAACGCGAGCTGGTCGGGGGCGAGTGCTCCTACTACGCGTGCATGCCGAGCAAGGCGTTGCTGCGGCCCCTCGAGGTGAAGGCGACCGCCGAGCACCTGGGCGGGCTTCCGGCGGAGGTGCCGCTCGACGTGCCCGCGCTGCTGGCCCGCCGGGACGCCTGGGTCTCCGGCTACGACGACTCCGGGCAGGTCGGCTGGGCCCGTGGCGCCGGCATCGAGGTGGCCCGCGGGACGGGACGGCTGGACGGTGTCCGCCGCGTCAGCGTGACCGGCGAGGACGGCGACCGGCAGGTGGAGGCCCGTCTGGCCGTCGTGGTTGCCACCGGCAGCGTGCCGGTGATCCCTGACACGTTCGCCGGCCTGCACCCGTGGACCTCGCGGGACGCCACCGGTGTCGTCGAGGTGCCGGAATCGATCGCGGTCATCGGCGCCGGGGTGGTGGCTGTCGAGGCGTGCCAGTGGCTCGCCGCTCTGGGTGCCCACGTGACGCTGGTCGCGCGCGGGGATCGCCTGCTGCGCCGGTTCGAGCCGTTCGCCTCCGACCTGGTCGCCGAGGGGTTGCGCAGTGCCGGCGTGGAGGTCCGGCTGGGTGGGCGAGTGGGCTCGGCCGCCCGGCTCGACGCCGCTGACCGCGGCCTCGGCCGCGTCCACGGCGGACCGGTGCGCCTGGAGATCGATGGACGGGCCCGGGAGTTCGACGAAGTACTCGTGGCCACCGGCCGGCGTCCCGCCACCGATGGGTTGGGCCTGGAGTCGATCGGGCTGAGCCCCGAGCAGTTCAGCCGGGCCGACGCGCGCCCGGACTGGCTCCACGCCGTGGGCGATGCCAGTGGCGAGGCCCCTCTGACCCACTGGGGCAAGTACGCCGCTCGACTGGTCGGCGACCGGATCGCAGCCCGCGCCGAGGCAAGGCCGGACCCGCAGGTGCCCACCGCCGTGCCCGTGCCGCAGGTCGTGTTCACCGACCCGCAGGTGGCGACGTCCGGCTTCACCGAAGCCGACGCTCGCGCCGCCGACCTCGCGGTCGAGTGCGTGCAGGTGCCCCTCACCAGTGCCGCGGGGTTCGGCCTGCTGCGCGACGACGCCAGCGGCGCGGCGAAGCTCGTGTTCGAAGCCGGGACCGGCCGATTGGTCGGCGCAACCTTCGCCGGCCCTGAGGTCGCCGAGCTGGTGCACGCCGCCACGGTCGCGATCCTCGGCCGTCTGACCGCCGATCAGCTGTGGCACGCCGTTCCGTCCTACCCGACGGCGAGCGAGGTCTGGCTCCGGCTCTTGGAGGCCTACCGGGAGCGCTGAGCCACCCTCGGCGGCAGCTGCCACTCCCCCTGCGGGTTCTGCGCAAGGAAGCCGCGCTCGGCCAGCAGGTCGAGCAACGCAAGGCAGCGCGGCACAGTCAGGCCCGCCCGCAGTGCCAGGTCGCCGGCGGGCGCACTCCCGCGACCCGGCACGGCCTCGAACAGCCGCAGTTCGTCAGCGTCCAGCTCGTCGGTGGCCCGGCGCTCCCCCGGCGCTCGCGGGTTGGCCCGACCCAGTGGCGACAGCATCTCCAGCACGTCTTGCGCACCGGTGACCAGAACAGCCTCAGCCTCGCGGACGAGCCGGTGCGGCGTGACCGAGGTCGCACTCGTCACCGGACCCGGGACGGCCATCACCACCCGGCCCAGCACGTTCGCCCAGGTGACCGTGTTCCGGGCCCCCGACCGCGCCGCAGCTTCCACGAGCACCGTGCCGGGTGCCAGCGCGGCGATCAGCCGGTTCCTCGCCAGGAAGCGGACCCGCGTGGGGTGCTCCCCCGGAGCCAGCTCGCTGACCAGTACGCCGTGTTCGGCGATCCGCTCGAACAGGGGACGGTGGCCCGCAGGGTAGGGCTGATCCAGACCACAGGCGAGCACACAGATGCTCGGCGTCCGGCCGGCGAGGCAGCCCCGGTGCGCCGCCGCATCGATGCCGTAGGCACCTCCGGAGACGACACACCGTCCGGCGTCGGACAGCTCGGCGCCGAGGTCCGCGGACACGGTGTCGCCGTAGGCCGTGGATGCCCGGGAGCCCACGATCGCCACGGAAGTGGCCGCCAGCGGCGCCAGATCGCCTCCACCGGTGACCCACAACCCCAGGGGCGAGCCGGACAGCTCGTTCACCGGTTCACAGCCGGCGAGGTCGGCCAGGCCGGGCGGCCAGTCAGGATCGCCGGGAATCACGAATCGCAGCCGCAGTTCCCTCGTACGTTCCACGAGATCACCCGGCCGGAGCCGACGCGCCCGCTCCGCGATCGGCAGGTCGCCCTCAGCGCCCAGCAGCCCTGCCCACACCTGCGCCGCCCCGAAGCTCGCCACCGCATCCGCCAGCACAGGGTGTCCCGGCTCGACCACAGCAGTCAGGCACATCCGGGCGGTCCGCTCATCCATCACGTCAGCTCCGTCCTGTTCTCGCCCCTTCGCATCGCCAAGGCGGTGTGGAGGTGCTCCCGGGTGGGCCGGGCGACCCCTTCGAGATCGGCCACCGTCCAGGCGAGCCGCAGTACCTTGTCGACCCCGCGGGCAGACAGCCGCCCGCGCGCCACCGCCACATCCAGCAGATCGGAGCCTTCCGGCAACGGCAGCCGCTTGCGCAGGGCAGGGCCCGGAACCTCCCCATTCGTGCGCCACCCGCTCGGCTCGAGCCGGTGCCGCTGCCGCTCCCGCGCGCCGGATACCCGTTCCGCCACCGCCGCCGAGCTCTCGCCCGGCTCGCACCGGCGCTCGAGGAAGGCGGCCCGCACCGGCCTGAGCTCCTGGTGGATGTCGATTCGGTCCAGGATCGGCCCCGACACCCGGGACGCATACCGCCGCACCGCCATCGGGGGACAACGGCAGCTCGCCCCCGGTGTGCCGGCCATGCCGCACGGGCACGGGTTCGCCGCCAGCACCAACTGGAAGCTCGCCGGGTAGGTCGCGGTCGCCAGTGCCCGGCCCAGCACGATCCGTCCGGACTCGAGCGGCACGCGCAACGCCTCCATCACCCGCGGGCTGAACTCCGGCGCCTCGTCCAGGAAGAGGACGCCGCGATGGGCGCGGGAGACTGCCCCGGGCACCGCGATCCGGGCGCCGCCGCCGACCAGGCTCGCCAGGGACGCCGAATGGTGCGGATCGGCGTAGGGCGGACGCCGGACCAGCCCGCCGTCCAGGTTGATGCCCGCCAGCGAGTGCACGGCGGACACCTCGAGTGCCTCGCTCAGCTCGAGGTCGGGCAGCAGGCCGGGTAACCGCTCGGCCAGCAGCGTCTTGCCGACCCCCGGAGGCCCGTGCAGGTATAGATGGTGCCGGCCCGCTGCCGCCACTTCCAGCGCCCATTTCGCCTCCACCTGCCCGGCGACGTCGGCCAGGTCGAGCGGTGGACGTTGCGAGGCCGGCGGCGCGACGGGCGGAGGTTCGGTGGCTCCCGACCCGCCGGTGAGCACGTCGAACAGGTCGGACAGATCGGCCGCGCCCGCGATCGACAGGCCGGCCACCAGGGACGCCTCGCGCAATTGCGTGACCGGCACGACCACCCGCGCAAACCCCCGCTCCACCGCCGTGAGCAACGCAGGCAGCAGCCCCCGCACCGCGCGCACCCGACCGTCCAGGCCGAGCTCGCCGAACAGGGCGAGCCCCTCCAGTGCCTCCGGGTCGAACTTCCGCCCTGCGGCCGCCACGGCTGCCGCGATCGCCAGGTCGTAATGCGAGCCGGCCTTCGGCAGCGTCGCAGGTGAGAGGTTGATCGTCACCGGGTCGGACGGCCAGCCGAAGCCGGTCGAGGCCATCGCCGCCCGGCACCGGTCACGCGCCTCGTACAGCGCCGCATCCGGAAGACCCACCATCGTGGTGCGCGGCAGCCCGCTGCTGATCGCAGCTTCGACCTCGACCATGGTGCCCTCGATGCCGACCAGGGCGACCGACCAGGCCCGCGCCTGGCTCATCGGCCGATCCCCGGCACGTGGGTGATCACCGGCAGCGTGTCCCGAGCGAGCAGCACGCCCACTCCGTCGAACCGCACGTGCCGCACCGGCCCCGGTTGGGCGCGCAACCAGTGCAGCGCGACCTCGCGGAGCTTGGCCACCTTCCGGGGGGTGATCGCCTCCAGCGGCGGGCCGAAGCCCAGACCGCTGCGGCATTTCACCTCGCAGAACACCACCACCGGCTCCGGACCCGGCTCCAGCGCCACGATGTCGAGCTCCCCTGCCGGACACCGCCAGTTACGGTCCAGGATCCGCCAGCCGAGCCGCTCCAGGTGCGCCGCCGCAAGCTCCTCCCCGACGCGCCAGACCTCTGCCCTGCCCACCGCCACCACCTCCCGGTAGGCACTATCGGCAGCAGGCCGGTGAAGTGTTCAGGAGGGACGAGCAGGTGTGGAAAACTCCGAGCCTGTGGACGAGGGGACGCCCCCGACCCGCTCGGCGAGCCGATCGGCCGGGTTCAGAGGTTGTCGGGGACCTTCAGTTCGCTGTGCGCGATCTCCTCGATGGAGACGTCACGGAAGGTGAGCACCTTCGCGCTCTTCACGAAGCGCGCCGGACGGTACATGTCCCAGACCCACGCGTCGCCCATCGACACCTCGTAGTAGACGTCACCGCCCTCGGTGCGGACCTTCAGGTCAACCGCGTTGCACAAGTAGAAGCGACGCTCGGTCTCCACCGCGTAGGTGAAGATGCCGACGACGTCCTTGTACTCCTTGTACAGCTGCAGTTCGAGTTCGGATTCGTACTGCTCAAGGTCCTCGGCGCTCATAACGAGTTCACCTTAATCGCTCGCCGGACGTTGTCGAAGCACATCCGGTGAATGCCGCTCGGCCCGTGCCGGTCCAGCCGCTCCTGGTGCAGCGCGGTGCAATACCCCTTGTGGATGTCGAAGGCGTAGTCGGGCAGCTGGTCGTGCCAGTCGGCCATGATCCGGTCCCTGGTCACCTTGGCCACCACGGATGCTGCGGCGACGCAGGCGGCGACCCGGTCGCCCTTCCAGATCGCCAGGCTGGGCATGCCCAGCCCGTCCACGCTGAACCCGTCGGTGAGCGCGAACTCAGCCTGGGGCCGCAGCCGCAGCAGTGCCCGACGCAGCCCCGCGAGGTCCGCCTGGTGCATGCCCAGCGCGTCGCACTCGTCGGCCTCCACACTGACCACGGCCCACGCCAGGGCCCGATCGAGGATCTCCGCGTAGACCCGCTCGCGTGCGGCAGGTGTGAGCAACTTGGAGTCGGCGAGCCCGGGGATCTCCCCCGCCTTCCCCGGATGCAGGATCACCGCCCCGGCCACCAGGGGCCCGGCGCAGGCGCCACGGCCGGCCTCGTCCGCTCCGGCGATCAGCTCGAAGCCGCCCCGCCGCAGCGAGGCCTCGTAGGCGTAGATGCCGGCGTCCCGGCGTACCACCACCGCCACGGGGTCAACACACGACCTTCGGCCCCGACAGCACCGGGGCGGCGGGTGGAGTGCCACCCGCGGGGATGTTCTCGAACGTGCGGGGTCGGCTGATCCCGTGGAAGCGGTCGAACGGATAGACCACGGCGATCGCGGTACCCACGATGTTGCCGACCGGGATGAAGGCCTTCGATCCAGGCGGAGCCCCGCCGGTGTCGTCGCTGAGGTGGCAGCGGGAGTCCGCGGAGTCGTTGCGGTGGTCGCCCATGACGAACACCGTGCCCGCGGGCACGACCACGTCGAAGGACACCGAGGACGGCTCCACCCGCCGTCCGGTCGTCGGGTCGGTGTAGAGGTAGTCGCCCTCGTTCAGCGCGGTGCCGTTCACGGTCACCCTGCCCCGGGCGTCGCAGCAGGTGACGTGATCGCCTGCAACCCCGATCACGCGCTTGATCAGGTGGTTGGAACTCTCATCCGGGGCGAGGCCGACGAAGATCAACGCCTTCTTCAGCGGGTCGTCCTCGACCTTCGCCGGGGCGAGCCAGTTCTCGGTGTCCCGGAACACCACGATGTCGCCCCGCTGGAAGCCGACGATCTTCTGGACGGCGACCCGGTCACGGATCAGCAGGGTGTTCTCCATCGACCCGGACGGGATCACGAACATCTGCGCCACGAACAGCCGCAGCAAGGTAGACGCGATCAGCGCACCGACGACCACGATCGCGATCTCACGCAACCAACTTGCGGCAGCCAACCACCCTTCGTGGCGACCGCCGTTCTCACTGGGTGCGCTCACCGCAACCTCTCCCTCGACGTCCCTGACCACATTACGGCCACCGCAGGACGCCCAGCGCCTCAGCGGTCGCGCTTCTCCTTGATCTTCGCAGCCTTGCCGCGCAGACCACGGAGGTAGTACAGCTTGGCGCGTCGCACGTCGCCGAGCCGCTCGACCTCGATCTTCTCGATGATCGGGCTGTGCAGCGGGAACGTCCGCTCCACGCCGGTGCCGAAGCTCACCTTGCGAACGGTGAACGCCTCGGCGATGCCCGAGCCGGTACGGGAGATCACGGCGCCGGCGAAGACCTGGATCCGGGAGCGGTTGCCCTCGATGACCCGCACGTGCACCTTCACCTGATCGCCGGGCCGGAACTCCGGCACGTCGTCACGCAGTGCAGCCTTGCCGATCTGCTCAACCAGCTGGTTCATCCGATGTCCTCGCCAGTGCCACAGGTCACTTCGTCTCGTGTGTCATTCGTATCCGCCGGCGCCTTCCCCCTGTGGCAGGAGCGCTCGCGGCACAACGACTGACAAGTTTGCCACACCCGCAACGCGTCCTGTTAATCGGCCCGGGCCAGCACGGTCCGCTCCCTGCCGAGGGATGCTCCCGATTCGCTGTTGTTCCGGAGTCCGGGAGCGTTCCGGGGCGCGGGAAGCTCAGGCCCGGGGACGCGGACGGGCCCCGGAGACAACTCCGGGGCCCGCGCCGATCGTGCTGGTGCTACTTGCCGTCCCGCTTGAACAGCGAGGCGATCAGGTCGCGGTTGAGCTGGCTGATCGTGTCGAACGGGATCTGCTTGGGGCAGACCTCGGCGCACTCGCCGATGTTCGTGCAGCCGCCGAAACCCTCGGCGTCGTGCTGCGAGAGCATCTTCTTCACCCGCAGGTGACGTTCCGGCTGGCCCTGCGGGAGCATCGCGAGGTGGGTGATCTTCGCCGCGGTGAACAGCATGGCCGAGGAGTTCGGGCACGCCGCCACACAGGCGCCACAGCCGATGCAGGTGGCCGCGTCGAAGGCCCGGTCGGCCTTCTGCTTGCCGACCGCGTTGGCATGGGCGTCCGGAGCCGAACCGGTGCTGACCGAGACGTAGCCTCCGGCCTGGATGATCCGGTCGAACGCGGACCGGTCGACGACCAGGTCCTTGATCACCGGGAACGGACCGGCCCGCCACGGCTCGACGTCGATCACGGCGCCGTCCTCGAAGGAACGCATATGCAGCTGGCAGGTGGTGGTCGGCACCGGGGAACTGCCCCGCCCGTGGGCGGTCCCGTTGATCACCACGCCACACATCCCGCAGATGCCCTCGCGGCAGTCGTGGTCGAAGGCCACCGGCTCCTCGCCCTTGACGGTGAGGTCCTCGTTCAGCAGGTCGAGCATCTCCAGGAAGGACATGTCCGGGGAGACGTCCTGCACCTGGTAGGTGACCATGCGCCCCTCGGAGTGGGCGTTTGCTTGGCGCCAGACGCGCAGGGTGACGTTCACTTGTAACTCCGTTGCTTCAGCTCGATGGCCTCGTAGACCAGTTGTTCCTTGTGCAGGACGGGCTTCTGGCCGGTACCGGTGAACTCCCAGGCTCCGACGTAGAGGAACTCGTCGTCATGACGCAGCGCCTCACCGTCCTCGGTCTGGCTCTCGGCCCGGAAGTGGCCGCCACAGGACTCACGACGGTGCAGCGCGTCCACGCACATCAACCGGCCCAGCTCGAAGAAGTCGGCCACGCGGCCGGCCCGCTCCAGGGTCTGGTTGAAGTCCTCGTTCACGCCGGTGACCTTCACGTTCGCCCAGAAGTCCTTCTGCAGCTCGTCGATCTTCCCGATCGCCGTCTTCAGGCCTTCTTCGGTGCGCTCCATGCCGCAGTACTCCCACATGATGTGGCCGAGTTCCTTGTGGAAGGAGTCCACCGTGCGGTTGCCCTGCACCGCGAGCAGCTTCTCGACCCGGCCCTTCACGTCGTCGACGGCTTCCTTCACGGCCGGGTGCGTGTCGTCGAGCTTCTCGTACGGCGCGCTGGCCAGGTAGTCGTTGATCGTGTTCGGGAGCACGAAGTAGCCGTCGGCCAGGCCCTGCATCAGGGCCGAGGCACCCAGGCGGTTCGCGCCGTGGTCGGAGAAGTTCGCCTCACCGGTCACGTACAGGCCCGGGATGTTGCTGGACAGGTCGTAGTCGACCCACAGCCCACCCATCGTGTAGTGCACGGCCGGGTAGATCCGCATCGGCGTCTCGTACGGATTCTCGCCGGTGATCTGGGCGTACATGTCGAAGAGGTTGCCGTAGCGGGCAGCCACCCCGTCCGCGCCCAGCCGGCCGATGGCCTCGGCGAAGTCGAGGTAGACCCCACGCCGCACCATCCGCTCGTTGCCCTCGTGGTCGAACTCCCTGACCGCAGGGCCGACGCCGCGTCCCTCGTCGCACATGTTCTTCGCCTGGCGGGACGCGATGTCACGCGGCACCAGGTTGCCGAACGCCGGGTAGATCCGCTCCAGGTAGTAGTCGCGGTCCTCCTCGGGGATGTGGCGGGGATCCTTGTCGCAGTCCTCGGCCTTCTTCGGCACCCAGATCCGCCCGTCGTTGCGCAGCGACTCCGACATCAGGGTCAGCTTCGACTGCGTCTCGCCGTGCACCGGGATGCAGGTGGGGTGGATCTGCGTGTAGCACGGGTTGCCGAAGTAGGCGCCCTTGCGGTGGGCCCGCCAGGTGGCGGTCACGTTGCAGCCCATGGCGTTGGTGGAGAGGAAGAACACGTTGCCGTAGCCGCCGGTCGCGAGCACGACGGCGTCGGCCGTCCAGCTCTCGATCTCGCCGGTGACCATGTCACGGGTGACGATGCCGCGGGCACGCCCATCCGCGATGATCAGTTCGAGCATCTCGTGCCGGGTGTGCATCTGCACCGTGCCGGCCGCCACCTGGCGCTCCAGCGCCTGGTACGCACCGATCAGCAGCTGCTGGCCGGTCTGGCCGCGGGCATAGAAGGTGCGCTGCACCTGCACGCCGCCGAAGGAGCGGTTATCGAGCAGGCCACCGTACTCACGCGCGAACGGAACGCCCTGTGCCACGCACTGGTCGATGATGTTCGCGCTGACCTCGGCGAGCCGGTAGACGTTGGTCTCCCGGGCGCGGTAGTCGCCGCCCTTGACCGTGTCGTAGAACAACCGGTAGGTCGAGTCGTTGTCGTTGCGGTAGTTCTTGGCCGCGTTGATGCCGCCCTGCGCGGCGATCGAGTGCGCCCGACGCGGGCTGTCCTGGTAGCAGAAGTTGAGGACGTTGTAGCCGGCCTCACCCAGCGAGGCGGCTGCTGCGCCGCCGGCCAGGCCGGTGCCGACGATGATCACGGTCAGCTTGCGACGGTTGGCCGGGTTGACCAGCTTCGCCTCGAACTGGCGCGTGCTCCACTTCTTGTCGATCGGACCGCCGGGCGCCTTGGTGTCGGCGATGTCCTCGCCGAGGGTGAAGAAGTCGGCGCCGGGAAGCGGCTTTGCCGCCTTGGCCGCGGGCTTGGTCGTCGTCGTCATCATGCACCAATCCATCCGAAGAGCACCGAGACCGGCATGATCATGAAGCCGATGTAGAGGATGAGCGCGACCGCCCAGGCGCAACCGTTCAGGATGGCGCGGGCCTTCGCGCTGGTGTTGGCACCCAGCGTCGCGAACGCGCTCCAGAAGCCGTGCCGGATGTGCATGCAGACGGCGACCATCCAGATCGCGTAGACGAGCACCATCCACCAGATGCTGAACTCACCGAGCACCATCTTGTACGGGTTGTCCTCGAACGCACCCGCGATCAGGGTGGCGTGGACGGTGAACTGCAGCAGGTGGAAGATCAGGACGCCGGCCAGGATGATCCCACCCCAGCGCATGGTGCGCGCCGAGTAGGTCTGCGCGAGCTTGCGCTTGGCCTCGTACGTCGTGGGGTTGGCAGCCAGAGCCCGCGACCACAACGTCACCGCCGAGTAGATGTGCAGCACGACGGCCGCGAGCAGGACTACGCGGAAGATCCAGATGAACCAGCCCGCAGGCAGGATCGGGTAGAGGATGCCACCGTCTGCCGTTTGCCCCTTGAGCCACTCTGCGTAGTGGTTGAAGGAGTCGGCCCCGATGAACATCTTGAGGTTGCCGAACATGTGCATCAGAAGGAATGCGATCAGGATCAACCCGGTGACGGCCATCAGGGCCTTCATCGCGACGGTTGATCGGACAGCTCTCTGATGTGGGGTAAGAGTCGTTGTCGCCACAGACACACCCTAGTGAGAATCGGCCCGCTCATCCGCCACCCGCCACCTTTCCGGGAGAGTGGGTCTCAGATTCCGGACAGGGACTGGACGAGACGGCCTTTCCGCAGATTTGGGCAATAGCGACGTTGCCTAATTGCGCCCCTCGAGGAGGTCCGGGCGACGTTCCGCCGTGCGGGCCCTGGCCTGCTCCATTCGCCACGCTGCGACCTGGCCGTGGTGGCCCGACAGCAGCACCGGCGGCACCTCCAGCCCTCTCCAGCTCGCGGGCTTGGTGTACACCGGGTACTCCAGCAGTCCCTCCAGGTCGGCGCCGTGGGACTCCTCCACCAGCGATTCCGGGTTGCCCAGAACGCCGGGCAGCAGCCGCACCACCGCTTCGGTGATGGCGAGCGCGGCAACCTCTCCGCCGTTCAGCACATAGTCACCCAGGCTCACCTCGAGCACGTCCATTCGCGTGGCCGCGTGCTCGACCACCCGGGCATCGATGCCCTCGTAGCGCCCGCAGGCGAACAGCAACCAGTCGCGTCCGGCGAGCTCGTGGGCGAGCGGCTGGCTGAACGGCGCGCCGGCCGGGGTCGGCACCACCAGCAGCGGCACGGCGCCACCCGCTGGCACGAGCTGATCCAGCGCCTCGCCCCACGGCTCGGGCTTCATCACCATGCCTGCGCCGCCGCCGTAGGGGGTGTCGTCGACCGTGCGGTGGCGGTCGTGCGTCCAGTCGCGCAGGTCGTGGACGCCGATCTCCACGATGCCCGACTCGGCCGCCTTGCCGACCAGGGAGAGCTGCAGGGGCGCGAAGTAGTCGGGGAAGATGCTGACCAGGTCAATCCGCATCGGGGACCTCATCCAGCAGACCCGGGATGGGATCGATCACGAGGCGCCCTGCGCCCGGGTCGACCTCGGGCACCAGCGCCTCCACGAACGGCACCAGCCGCTCCCCGGACGGCGTCCGGACGACCAGCAGGTCCTGGGCCGGGTGGTGCTGGACGGCGACGACCTCGCCCAGCCGCTCCCCGGACGGGTCGACGGCGGTGAGGCCGATCAGTTGGGTGTCGTGGAACTCGCCGTCCTCGACCGCCTCGCCCGCGCCGTCGGCCCACAGGTCGATCCCGCGCAGGGCCTCGGCTGCCGTGCGGTCGCCGACACCGGCGAAGGCCACAACCAGCCTCCCCTGCTGCCAGGAGTACCCGCTGACCGTGAGCGTCCGCCCGTTCGCGGTCAGGGACGCGCCGAGGGCGAACCGGTCCTCGACGCTGTCCGTGCGCGGGCGGACCGTGACCTGCCCGCGCAGCCCGTGGGCGCGACCGACCGTACCCACGATCACCTGGTCGGCCACGCGTCCTCCTTGGAATACGCTTCCGCCCCGACCGCGACGGCGGACGGGGCGGAAGAACGGGTGTTGCTCAGCGTCGGCGCGGCCGGCGGTCGACATCGACGAAGTCGACCCGCACCTGCTCGCGTCCGGCCAGAGCGGCGATCACCGTGCGCAGGGCGCTGGCCGTGCGTCCCTGCCGCCCGATGACCTTGCCGATGTCCTCGGGGTGGACCCGCACCTCGAGGGTGCGGACCCGGCCGCGATCGGACTCGCGCACCCGGACGTCGTCCGGGTTGGGCACCAGGCCACGGACCAGGTGTTCCAGCGCGTCAGCAAGCACGATCAGGCCTCTTCAGCCTCGGCCGGGGCGGCCGCCTCGGGCTCGGCCCCTGCCTCGGCCTGCTCGGCCTTCTTCTTCGACGACCTCGAGATCGCGGAGGTGGCCGGCTCGCTGTCGGCCTCGGCCAGCGCGGCGTTGAACAGCGCCACCTTGTCCCTGGGCTCCGGCTGCGGGTCGACCCCGGCCGGAGTGGTGTCGCCGCTGAACTTCTGCCAGTCACCGGTGCGCTTGAGCAGGGCGACCACGGCCTCCGTCGGCTGGGCGCCGACGCCGAGCCAGTACTGGGCGCGCTCGGAGTTCACCCGGATCACGGACGGATCGTTCTTCGGGTGGTAGAGCCCGATCTCCTCGATGGCCCGGCCATCCCGCTTGGTGCGGGCGTCCATGACGACGATGCGGTAGTGCGGGGAGCGGATCTTGCCGAGCCGCTTGAGACGAATCTTGACAGCCACGTGTGTGGTTTCTCCTGTGGAACTAGGGACGGTGACGTCACCATCCCGGACGGGTGAACACCGGCGCTCGCTGTGGGGCAACGCCCACCGGGTTCGGGTGGATCGGCGTCCGACGGCGATGAGAGGGCACCGACGGGCACAGATGCGCCGCTCATTGTGCCAGAGCATGCGGTGGCTGCGCCAATGCGCACCGGGTGAGCCCACGGCGAACACCGGAACAACACGGTGGCAGCCCGGCGTTGGCCCGGCATGCCCGATGAGGAGATCCTGGACGCGTACTCGGCAGCGGTCGTGCGCGTCGCCCGGAAGGTGCTGCCCGGTGTGGCGAGCCTGCGCGTGCACAGTCCACGCGGTGATGGCGGCGGCAGCGCGAGTGTGCTGAGCGCCGACGGCTACCTGCTCACCAGCGCCCACGTGGTCGATGGCGCCACGGCCGTCACCGCGTCGTTCGGCGACGGCACCGAGACCGCCCTCGACATCGCCGGTAGCGACCCGCTGTCCGACCTGGCCGTCCTGCGGGCCCGCGGCGAGGTGCCTGCACCCGTGGAGCACGGCGACGCTGCCTCCTTGCAGGTGGGGCAGCTCGTGGTCGCGCTGGGCAACCCGCTGGGACTGTCCGGCTCGGTCACCGCGGGGATCGTCTCCGCCCTCGGCCGCTCCCTGCCGACCCGGCGCGGCCGGGTCGTGGACGAGGTGATCCAGACCGACGCAGCGCTGAACCCCGGCAACAGCGGCGGCGTCCTCGCCGACAGCCACGGCCGCATGGTGGGGGTGAACACCGCCGTCGCCGGCGTGGGGGTCGGCCTGGCCGTGCCGATCAATACCAACACCCAGCGGATCATCGCCTCGCTGATCAACACCGGCCGGGTGCGCCGGGCGTGGCTCGGGATCGCTGCCGGCCAGTCGCCGCTGCCCCCCGCGCTGGTCGACCGGCTGGGTCGCCGCAGCGGCCTGCGGGTGGCCCAGGTGCTGCCCGACAGCCCGGCAGCGGTCGCCTCGCTGAAGGGCGGGGACGTGGTGGTCGCCGTGGCGGGCGAGCCGATCGGTTCGGCGACCAACCTGCAGCGCTGGATGCTGGAGGACGCCATCGGCACGGCGGTCGAGATCACGGTCTGGCGCAATGGCGCCCTCGTCGACGTGATCGCGGTGCCGACCGAGCTGGACTGAGCTGCCCGCGGACCGAGTTGGGGACGGTTCCGATCTCGGTCCACCTCGCAGGGTGGACCGAGATCGGAACCGTCCCCAACTCGGTCCAGCTCGGTCTGTCGTCCGGCCGGCCACGCCTGCCGCGACCACCCGGGCTGCCTAGCGGCTGAGCACGACCCGACCGCGAAGGATGACCAGCAGCGGGTGCCGGGTCGCGACGACATCGCGCCGCGGGTCCGCGTCGTAGACCACCAGGTCGGCCCAGCTGCCGTCCGCCAGCGGCGGCGCGCCCAGCCACTGCCTGGCCCGCCAGGACGCCGCCCCGAGCGCGAACTCCGCCCCGCCGATCCGGGCGAGCAGCCCGATCTCCGTGCCGATCAGGCCATGGTCGATCGTGCCGCCCGCGTCCGTGCCGGCGAAGACGCCGACACCGGCCTCGACCGCTGCGGCGATAGTGGCGAACCGGCGGGCGTGGAGCGCCCGCATGTGGGCAGCGTAGCCCGGGAACTTCGCCTCCCCCGCGTCCGCGAAGGCGGGGAAGTTCTCCAGGTTGACCAGGGTCGGCACCAGGGCGACCCGCCGTTCGGCCATCAGCGCGATCGTGCTGTCGTCCAGCCCCGTGCCGTGCTCAATGCCGTCGATCCCTGCCCTGACCAGCCCGTACACCGACTCCTCCCCGAAGCAGTGGGCGGTCACGCGGGCGCCGAGTTCGTGCGCGCGGGCGATCGCTGCCGCGGCGACGTCGTCTGGCCAGAGCGGCGCGAGGTCGCCGCGGTCACGGTCGATCCAGTCGCCGACGAGCTTCACCCACCCGTCGCCGCGGACGGCCTGCCGGGCCACTTCCTCGACCAGGGCCTCCGGCTCGACCTCCTCGGCGTAGTTGCGGATGTAGCGCTTCGGCCGGGCGATGTGCCGACCGGCGCGGATGATCCGGGGCAGGTCGGGGCGATCATCGATCCAGTGGGTGTCGACCGGGCTGCCCGCGTCGCGGATCAGCAGCGTGCCCGCGTCCCGGTCTGCGGTGGCCTGTGCCAGGGCGACCTCGGACGACACCGCGCCCTGCGCGCCGAGTCCGACGTGGCAGTGGGCATCCACGAGTCCCGGCATGATCCAGGCGTCCGAGCAGACGGTCACCGCATCGGCGACGGGCTCGGTGCGAACCAGCCCGTCCACCACCCACAGGTCCGCCCGCTCGCCACCGGGCAGCACGACGCCGGCGAGGTGCAGCCGCTGGGCCTCCGGTGGGCCCACCGGCACCCCGGAGCTGTGGGTGTGGGCGAATAACTCCGGCTCCCCCAGCCCGGGCGGCGCGTGGTGGTGGCCCATGGTCGAGACCCTAGCGAGGACCGGTGTTCTTCGGGTTGAACAGCTGCTGCAGCTCCGGCGGCAACTGGAAGTCGCCCACAGCCTTGGCCAGGTCGGCCTCGGACGGCATCTGCCCGAACGCGGACGCCGGCGCAGCGGTCGGCTCCGGGGCTGCCGCGGGGCCACCCGACCGCTTCGCCGGGTTGCCGGACACCTTGTGGTTGCCCTTCTTCTTCTTCGCCTGCTGCTTCGCCGCGGGACGGCGCACACCCGGCATCCCGGGCATGCCGCCGGCGAGGCTCTGCATCATCTTGCGGGCCTCGAAGAAGCGGTTGACCAGGGAGTTCACATCCGAGACCTTGGTACCGGAGCCGGCAGCGATGCGGGCGCGGCGGGAGCCGTCCAGGATCTTCGGGTTGGTGCGCTCGGCCGGGGTCATCGAGTAGATGATCGCCTCGATCCGGTCAATCTCGCGCTCGTCGATGTTGTTGATCTGGTCCTTCATCTGGCCCATCCCGGGCATCATGCCCAGGATCTTCGACAGCGGTCCCATCCGGCGCACCGCCTGCATCTGCTGCAGGAAGTCGTCCAGGCCGAACTCGCCCTTGCCCGCGATCAGCTTCTGGGCGGCCTTGGCCGACTGCTCGGCGTCGAAGGTCTTCTCCGCCTGCTCGATCAGGGTGAGGATGTCGCCCATGCCGAGGATCCGGCTGGCCATGCGGTCGGGGTGGAAGGCGTCGAAGTCTCCCAGCCCCTCGCCGTTGGAGGCGAACATGATCGGCTTCCCGGTCACCCGGGCGATCGAGAGGGCCGCGCCGCCGCGGGCGTCGCCGTCCAGCTTGGACAGCACGACGCCGTCGAAACCGACACCGTCGGCGAAGGCCTGGGCGGTGTTCACCGCGTCCTGGCCGATCATGGCGTCGACGACGAACAGGATCTCGGTCGGGCTGACCGCGTCGCGGATGTCGGCGGCCTGCCGCATCAGCTCCGCGTCCACGCCGAGGCGGCCGGCGGTGTCGACGATCACCACGTCGTAGAGCTTGCTCATCGCCTGCAGGATCGAGTTGCGGGCGACGGCCACCGGGTCGCCGACGCCGTTGCCCGGCTCCGGCGCGTACACGTGGACGCCAGCCCGGTCGCCCACCACCTGGAGCTGGGTGACGGCGTTGGGACGCTGGAGGTCCGCGGCCACCAGCAGCGGCGAATGGCCCTGGTCCTTCAGCCACTTGCCGAGCTTGCCGGCCAGGGTCGTCTTGCCGGAGCCCTGGAGGCCGGCGAGCATGATCACGGTCGGGGGACGCTTGGCGAACCGCAGCGGCCTGGCCTCACCGCCGAGGATGCTGACCAGTTCCTCGTCGACGATCTTGACGATCTGCTGTGCCGGGTTCAGCGCGGCGTGGATCTCTGCGCCCTTCGCCCGCTCGCGGACGTTGCCGATGAACTCCTTGACGACGTTGAGGTTGACGTCCGCCTCGAGCAGCGCGAGCCGGATCTCGCGGGCGGTGGCGTCGATGTCGGCGTCGGTCAGCCGGGTCTTGCCCCGCAGGTTGCGGAACGCGGCGGACAGCCGGTCGGAAAGGGTGTCGAACAAGGGTGATACCTCACGGTCGCGGAACTCCGGGACATCCTACCGGGCGCGCTGCGCCAACCCTGCGTCCAGGTGGACCGAAATCGGAACCGTCCCCAACCCGGTCCGGTGGACCGAGATCGGAACCGTCCCCAACCCGGTCCGGGGTCAGGCGAGGGCGAGCGCGGTCCAGGAGACCGGCGGCAGGGTCACCTCCACGGCACCGTCGGCGAGTCGCGCCGAGTCGTTGGGACGCAGGCCCACCCGCTCCGGGTCGGCGAGGGTGTTCTTCGCGTACACGTCGTCGTCGTGCAGGCTGAGCGCTTCCTCCAGCCGGGTCGGGCCGAGGTCGCCGAGCCCGATCGTCACCGCGACCGCCTCCCGGGAGCGGTTCACCAGGAAGACCGCAGCCCTCCCGGACGCCGCGTAGTGGGTGGCCACGGCGTCCACCAGCGGTGCGTCGCCGTGACGCGCGGTCGGGTAGGTGCCCACCTCGACGCGTGGACGCAGCACGTCACCGGCGGCGAGCCGCGCGGTGGTCGCGAACGGGAAGAAGGTGGTCTGGCGCCAGGCCGGGCCGCCGGGCTCGGTCATGATCGGGGCGATCACGTTCACCAGCTGCGCCAGGGAGGCGGCGTGCACGCGGTCGCTGTGCTTGAGCAGGGTGATCAGCAGGCTGCCGACCACCACCGCATCCGCCACCGAGTAGGCGTCCTCGAGCAGGCGGGGCGCCACCGGCCAGCCGTCGGTGATCTTCCCCGACTCCTCGTGCTCGGCGACGTACCAGACGTTCCACTCGTCGAACGAGATCGCGATGCTGCGCTCCTTGCGCCCGGTCGCCTTCACGTGGTCGGCCGTCGCCGCGACGGTCTCGATGACGTGCTGCATGTCGAGGCTCGAGGCGAGGAAGCTGTCCAGATCGCCGTCCTGCTCCTGGTAGTAGGCGTGGCAGGACAGGTAGTCGACCTGGTCGTAGGCCTGCTCCAGGACGATCCGTTCCCACTCACCGAAGGTGGGCATGCCCGAACCGGACGAGCCGCAGGCGACGAGCTCGAGCGCCGGATCGACCATCTTCATCGCCGCGCCGGTGCGGGCAGCGAGCGCGCCGTATTCCGCCGCGGTCAGGTGACCGATCTGCCACGGCCCGTCCATCTCGTTGCCGAGGCACCACATCCGCACGTCGTGGGGCTGCGGCGTCCCGTTCGCGACCCGTGCGTCCGACAGCGCCGTGCCCCCGGGGTGGTTGGCGTACTCGAGCAGGTCGAGCGCCTCCTGGATGCCACGGGTGCCGAGGTTCGCCGCCAGCATCAGCTCGCAGCCGGCCAGCCGGCACCAGCGCGCGAACTCGTCCAGCCCCACCTGGTTGGTCTCCAGGGAGTGCCAGGCCAGGTCGAGCCGCCGCGGACGGTCCGCCTTCGGCCCCACGCCGTCCTCCCAGCGGTAGCCGGAGACGAAGTTGCCGCCCGGATAGCGGACGGTGGTCACACCGAGTTCGCGGACCAGCTCGAGCACGTCGCCACGGAAGCCGTCCGCGTCCGTCGTGGGGTGGCCGGGCTCGTACAGCCCGTCGTAGACACAACGTCCGAGGTGTTCCACGAACGAGCCGAAGATCCGGCGCCGGACCGGGGCGACGAACTGGCTGCGATCAAGGCTGAGCCGGGCCGTGGGCATGGTGGTTCCTCTCGGGGAGTCGGGATGGTCGTGGAGGGCTGCGTCGCACCACGCCGGGGTCGGGGCGGGTCACAGGAACAGCTGCAGCAGCACGAGGTCGAGCCAGCGATCGAACTTGCGTCCCACCTCCGGCAGCCGGCCCACCTCGACGAAGCCGAGCGAGCGGTGCAGGGCCAGCGACACCTCGTTGTCGGCGCTCAGGCCACCGATCAGGGCATGCACCCCGTCGGCGCGGGCTGCCTCGATCACCGCGACCAGTAGCGCCCTGCCGATGCCGCGGCCCTGGTGGCCGGGCGAGACGTAGACGCTGTGCTCCATCGTGCGCGAGTAGCCGGCCTTGGGCCGGAACGGGCCGTAGGCGGCGTAGCCGACCACCTGGCCCTCGTCATCCGCGACCAGCACGGGATGGCCGTGCCCGGCCTTGGTTGCGTACCACTCGGCGTGCTCCACCGGCGTCCAGGGCAGCAGGTCCCAGCTGGCCGTCGTGTGCACCACGGCGTCGTTGTAGATCTCCAGCAGCGCCGGGAGGTCGGCCGGACGAGCCGCGCGGATCCGCATCAGGACTCCGCCAGCAACGCGTCCACGAATCCCTCTGCCTCGAACGGCGCGAGGTCGTCGGGCCCCTCACCGAGGCCGATCAGCTTCACCGGGACGCCGAGCTCACGCTGCACCGGCACCACGATGCCGCCCTTCGCCGAGCCGTCGAGCTTGGACAGCACGATCCCGGTCACGTCCACCACCTCCGCGAACACCCGGGCCTGGGCGAGCCCGTTCTGCCCCGTGGTCGCGTCGATCACCAGCAGGACTTCGGTGACCGGCGCCTTGCGCTCGATCACGCGCTTGATCTTGCCCAGCTCGTCCATCAGGCCGGTCTTGGTGTGCAGCCGGCCGGCGGTGTCGACCACCACCACGTCCACACCCTCGGCGATGCCCCTCTCGACGGCATCGAAGGCGACCGACGCCGGGTCGCCGCCCTCGGGGCCGCGCACCACCGGAACGCCCACGCGCGAACCCCAGGTCTGCAGCTGGTCCGCCGCGGCGGCGCGGAACGTGTCGGCTGCGGCGAGCACCACGGAGTGGCCCTCGGCCACCAGCACGCGGGCGAGCTTGCCGATCGTGGTGGTCTTCCCGGTCCCGTTCACGCCCACGACCAGGACGACGCCGGGCAGGCCGTCCGCGCCGGTGACCCGCAGGCTGCGGTCCGCCTCTGTGCCGACCAGCGTGAGCAGTTCGGTGCGCAGGACCTTGCGCGCCCGGTCCGGGTCGGATGCGCCGTCGACGGCCAGCTCGCGACGCAGCGCGGTGATCAGCTCGTCGGTCGGGCCCACGCCCAGATCGGACGTGATCAGCGTGGCCTCCAGGTCTTCCCACGCCTCCGCGTCCAGCCGGTCCGCGGAGAGCAGGCCCAGCAGGCCGCGAGCGAACGGGTTGTTGCTGGCGCTGAGGCGGCGGCGCAGCCGGGTCAGCCGGGACGCGGGCGGCTCGGGAGTCTCCAGCGCTGCGCCGGCATCGGCCGGGGCCTCCACCGGTTCGGCCGGTGTCCCGGTGGGTTCCTCTGCGGGGGCCAGTTCCGGGGTGACCGGGGCGGGCGGGACGGCGTTGCGTCGTCCTACCACGATGGTCACGGCGGCGACCAGGAGCACGACCGCCACCGCGGCCATCACGTACCAGAAGATCATGTCCACGCAGGTCATGGTAGGCAACCCGGGCTCAGCCCGCGCACGCGCCTCAGCGCTTGGGCGGCTCCGTTGCGGAGGCTGCGCTGCGTGCAGAGATCGCGCTGCGTGCGGATGCCGCGCTCCGGGCGGTCTCCTCGAAGAAGTCCACGAGCCCCTGCGGCGGGTCGGCATCCCCGTTGAGGTGGCGTGCCGTGTTCGCCAGCACGTTGGCCACCTCGGGCGCCCGGTCGGACAGGCTGCCCCTCATCCCGACGGCGACGACCGCGATGATGCACAACGCAATCGCGACGATCGCCACGGTGATGATCCAGTAATCCACGAACAGCCCTTCCGCCGGGGGTTACTTTCAGTATGCCTGACGAATTCGCGCTCTCAGGACTTCCTCCCGGCGGTCTCAGTCTTCCCTCAGCCGCTGGCTGATCACCGCTGAGACCCCGTCGGAGCGCATGGTCACGCCGTACAGGGCGTCCGCGATCTCCATCGTCCGCTTCTGGTGGGTGATCACCAGCAGCTGGCTGTTCTCACGGAGTTCTTCGTAGATCTCCAGCAAGCGGCCCAGGTTCGTGTCGTCCAGCGCCGCCTCGACCTCGTCGAGGATGTAGAAGGGGCTCGGCCGGGCCTTGAACAGGGCCACCAGGAACGCCACCGCGACCAGCGCTCGCTCGCCACCCGACAGCAGCGAAAGCCGCTTCACCTTCTTTCCCGGCGGGCGGGCCTCGACCTCCACCCCCGTGGTGAGCCACTCCCCCGGCTCGGTGAGCACCAGGCGTCCCTCACCGCCGGGGAACAGCCGCGCGAACGACTCCTCGAAGGCCTTCTCCACATCCGCGTAGGCGGCCGCGAACACCTCCTGCACGCGCGCATCCACGTCGGCGATGATGTCGGTGAGGTCGTCGCGGGTCTTGCGCAGGTCCGTCAGCTGCTCGGCGAGGAAGGTGTGCCGCTCGCTGAGCGCGTCGAACTCCTCCAGCGCGAGCGGGTTCACCTTGCCGAGCACGGCGAGGTCGCGCTCGGCAGCCCGCAGCCGCTTCTCCTGCTCTGCGCGGACGTAGGGCACCGGGTCGGGGCGGGGGTCGTCCTCCCCGAGCGGCTTGCCGTCGGCGTCCACGAGCACCGGCACCGGCACCTCGGGCCCGTACTCGGCGACCAGGGTCTCGGGCTCCAGGCCCAGCTCGGTGAGCGCCTTCTCCGCGATCGAGTCGATCTTCATCTGCTGCTGGGCTCGTGCCAACTCGTCGGCGTGAACGGTGTCGACCAGGCTCTCGAACGAGCGGGCGAGCTCGCGACCGCGCTGGCGCGCCGCGGTCAGGGCGGCCTCGGCCTCGTTGCGGCGTTCCTGCGCCCGGGTGCGCTCCGCGTCCGCCGCCTCCCGGGACGCGCTGATCCGATCCGCCAGCCACTCAGCCGCCACCTGCACCGCGCCAGCGACCTCCGCCTCGCGGCGCAGCTGCTCACGCCGGGCCGCAGCCTTGGCCCGGGCCGCCCGTTCGGCCTCCGCCGCGCGGGTCAGGCTTTCGGCGCGCCCGGCCAGGGCCCGGGCGCGTTCCTCGACCGTGCGCAGCGCCAGCCGGGCGTCCATCTCGGCCGAACGGGACGCGCGGGCCCGGTCGGCGCAGTGGTCGCGCTCGGTCGGATCGGCCTCGCTCACCTCGGTCTGCGCGGACGCCAACTCCAGGCGGCTCTCCAGCTCTCCGAGGTTCGCCAGGGCCTGGTCGCGCGCCGCGGCGGCGTTCTGCGCGGCGGCAGCGAGCCGTCCGGCCTCTGCCTGCGCGGAGCGGACCACCTGGTTCGCCTCGCCGGCCTCCTCCGCCAGCGCGGCGTGTTCGGCGTCGGACTCGTGCAGCCGGGCCAGCGCGGCGTCCGAGGACTGCTGCGCGGCGGCCAGCACGTGCTCAGCCTCCGCGATCGCGAACCGGAGCCGCTCCGTCTCCGCCTGCGCCGCGCCCAGCCGTTGGTTCGCCTCGTCGAGCGCGACCTGCACCTCCAGCAGCGACGGCTTCGCCGACGAGCCGCCGGCCGCGTACCAGGCGCTGAGCAGATCGCCGTCGCGGGTCACCGCCGTCACCTCGGGCAGCTTCGCGACCAGCGCGCGTCCCTGGTCGAGGTCGTCCACCACTGCGACCTTGAACAGCAGTCTCTCGATGGCCGGCCGCAGCGTGGCCGCGCACTCCACCATGCGGGCCGCGTAGGTCGCCCCGCCCGGGAGCTCCGGCCAGCTCGCCGTGTCGGGGGCGACCTCGCCGCCCAACAGCAGTCCGGCCCGTCCGAGATCCTCCGCCTTCAGGTGGTCGAAGGCGGCCACGGCCGCGTCCAGGCCGGTCACCGCGACGGCGTCGGCCGCAGCCCCGAGGGCGGTGGCGACCGCCACCTCCGCACCGGCCGGCACGCTGATCAGCGCCGCGACCGAGCCCAGCAGGCCGTCCAGTCGGTCGCCGGCAGCGAGCAGCGCTGCGGATCCGTCCCTGCGCTCCAGACCGAGGGCCAGGGCTTCCGCCCGCGCGGCCGCGGCACCGCGTTCGGCAGCAGCCGCCCGCTCGGCGGACCGCAGCTGCTCGAGGGCAGCCGTCGCGGTCTCGACCTCCGCCTCGGCCACCTCGTAGGCAGCGTCCAGGCCGGACTCCCCCGCGCTCAGGCCGGCCAGCCTGGTCTCCAGGTTCGCGAACTGGTGCCGGGCGGTCTCCGCACGAGCGTCGGCCTCGGCCCGGGCTGCGGTCAGCCGCTCGATCTCCGCCCCGGCAGCCTCCGCACGACTGCGCAGGGTGTTCACCTCACCCGCGAGCCGCGCCAGGCCCTCCCTGCGGTCGGCGATGGCGCGCTGCTGCGCCGCGTACTGCTTCTCCGCCTCGGCGTGAGCGGCCTCCGCCGCGGTGCGGGCCGCGGTTGCCGCGGCGAGGGCGTCAGCCTTCTCGCTCACCTCGGCCTGCAGTGCCTCCTCGGCCCTGCGGACCTCCGCCGCCTCACGCTCGATCGCCTCGGGGTCGCGTCCGGGCCGGTCCTCGGTACCGACGTTCCCGGCGTTGCGCAGCCGTTCACCCGCGATGGACGCGGTGCTGGCGACCCGCTCGGCCAGGCCGGCCAGCGCGTACCAGGTCTCCTGTGCCGCGGTCAGCTCGGGCAGCGCGTCCCTGGCCGCCACCTCGGCCGCCTGCTCGGCCTCGCGGGCCTGGACCAGGTCCGCCTCCAGCCGCAGCCTGCGCTGCTTGAGTTCCGCCTCCGCCGCCAGGTCGGAGGCCAGGGACGCCGAGGCCGCGACCAGGTCGTCCGCGAGCAGCCGCGCCCGCGCGTCCCGCAGGTCGGCCTGGACGACCGCGGCCTTGCGGGCGACCTCGGCCTGGCGGCTCAGCGGCTTCAGCTGGCGCCGGATCTCGCCCAGCAGGTCGCTGAGCCGGTTCAGGTTGGTGGCGGTGGCCTCCAGCTTGCGCTGGGCCTTCTCCTTGCGCTTGCGGTGCTTCAGGACGCCGGCGGCTTCCTCGATGAAGCCCCGCCGGATCTCGGGGGTGGCCTGCAGGATCGAGTCCAGCTGGCCCTGCCCGACGATCACGTGCATCTCCCGGCCGATGCCGGAGTCGCTGAGCAGGTCCTGCACGTCCAGCAGCCGGGCCGGGGAGCCGTTGATGGCGTACTCCGAGCCGCCGGTGCGGAACATCGTGCGACTGATCGTCACCTCGGTGAAGTCGATCGGCAGCGCACCGTCGGAGTTGTCGATGGTGAGCACGACCTCGGCCCGGCCGAGCGGGGCCCGTCCGGACGTCCCGGCGAAGATGACGTCCTCCATCTTCCCGCCGCGCAGGCTCTTCGCGCCCTGTTCGCCCATCACCCACGCCAGAGCGTCCACCACGTTCGACTTGCCGGAGCCGTTCGGGCCGACCACGCAGGTGATGCCGGGTTCGAAGACCAGGTTGGTGGTGGAGGCGAACGACTTGAAGCCGCGCAGCGTGAGGCTCTTCAGGTGCATGGCTCAGGCGTCGACGGTGACGGAATGCTTGGAACGGACGTGGGTGAAGGTCCACAGCTTGTTCACGATGAAGTTGATCGGCATCGTGATCAGGATGGTGAGCAACTGCGCCCAGTACTCGCGGGAGTGCAGGCCGACCTCCTCGTGGAACCACGGCTCCGGCAGGTAGACCGGAGAGTGCGGGTTCGTGAACGCGATCTTGATGAACAGGCCGAGGAACGCGGCGGCGCTGCCCACCGCCAGGAAGGGCCAGAACTCGCGCAACCAGGGTGCCTTCTGGCCGTACCGGAACGTCCAGGAGCGGTTCAGCTGGAAGTTGAAGAGGTTCGCGACCAGGAAGCCGACGATCCACACCAGCGAGGTGAACCGGAAGTTGTACGCGGTGCCCGGGATCGGGAAGAGCACGTTCTGGGCGTTCGCCGTGCCGCCGTTGAGCTTGTTCATGACGATCGCGACCACCATGTTCACCACGACGCCCGCGCCGCCGACCAGCCCGAACTTCACGAACTGCCGCACGACCTGGGGGTAGCGATCGAAGGGGCTGGCTGCTGTCACAAGTGCGAAGAATATCGGACGCCGGCCCGTGGCTGCCGCTGACAGGACGGGCAACGGTAGCTGGATCGGTTCATGAACGGCTCGCGCACGATCGGACGCCCGCAGCGCAGGCACGGCAGATCCTCGCGTCCATAGGCTGCGAGCGATCGCTCGAAGTACCCGGAACTGCCGTTCACGTTCACGTACAGGGTGTCGAAGGAGGTGCCGCCGGCGGCCAGGGCATCGGTCATCACCTCGCGGGCCGCGTCGAGCAGCTCGACCACCCGGGCCCGGCTCAGCCGTTCGGCCGGGGTGTTGTAGTGCAGCCTGGCCCGCCACAGTGCCTCGTCGGCGTAGATGTTGCCGATCCCGGAGACGACTTCCTGGTTCAGCAGCACCCGCTTGATCCCCGAGCGCCGTCGCCGGATGTCGGCGACGGTGGCGTCGAGGTCGAAGCCGGGGTCGAACAGGTCCCGGGCGATGTGGGCGACCTCCACCGGCAGGTCGGCGCCGCCGGGGCTGACCCACAGCCCGCCGAACATGCGCTGGTCGGCGAAGCGCAGCTCGGGGCCGTCGTCGGCGAAGGCGAGGACGATCCGGCACTGCGGTGGTCGGGGCTGGGCTGCGGCATCGAGCCGGAACTGGCCGCTCATGCCGAGGTGGGCGATCAGGGCGTCCCCGTCGGCGAACGGGAGCCAGAGGAACTTGCCGCGCCGCTTCGGCTCGCCGAACGTGCGTCCGACCAGGCCCGAAGCGAAGTCGTCCGGCCCGCCCACGTGCCTGCGCACGGGCCGGGGGTGCAGCACGCTCACGTGACGAATGCGTCGTCCGGAGACGGCGGCGACGAGGCCGCGGCGAACCACCTCGACCTCGGGCAGCTCAGGCATCACCCTCGCTGGCGGCATCGGCGAGGGCGGTGAAGGCGTTCTTGGCCGCGCCCTGTTCGGCTTGCTTCTTGGAGGTGCCCGCGCCGGGCGGATAGGCCCGGTTGCCGACGATGGCAACGGCCTCGAACCGCTTCTCGTGGTCGGGCCCCGACTCGGTGACCCGGTAGCTGGGTGCGCCCAGATCGGCGTCGGCCGCGAGCTCCTGCAGGCTGGTCTTCCAGTCCAGGCCGGCGCCGAGGGCGGCCGCCTGAACCACCAGCGGGTCGAACAGGTGGTGGACGAGGGTGTCCGCGTCGTCGCGTCCGCACGAGATCAGGACCGCTCCGAGCAGGGCCTCGAACGCGTCGGCGAGGATCGAGGACTTGTCGTCGCCGCCGGTGGTCAGCTCTCCCTTGCCGAGCCGGATCTGGCTGCCCAGGTCGAGGGAGCGGGCGACGTCGGCGAGGCTGTGGGAGTTCACGACGGCGGCGCGGAGCTTGGCCAGCCGGCCCTCGGGGAGGTCGGGGTAGCTGCGATAGAGGAACTCGGTGACCACGACGCCGAGCACGGCGTCACCGAGGAACTCGAGCCGCTCGTTGTGCGGCAGGCCGCCGTTCTCGTACGCGTACGAGCGGTGGGTCAGGGCAAGCTCGAAGAGCTGGGGATCGAGGTCGATCCCCAGCTTGTCGAGCAGCGCCAGGGTGCGGCTTTCTGCCGCGTCGGTACCGGACGTGGCCGGACTCCCCTACCGGGTCAGGGCTCGAGGATCTGGCGGCGCGCGGTGCGCGGACCGTACTGGCCGCACTCGGGGCAGGCGGTGTGCGGCAGGTGCTTCGCACCGCAGGCCGCGTTGGCGCAGGTCACCAGGGTCGGCGCGGAGGTCTTCCACTGGGAACGGCGGGCCCGCGTGTTGGCGCGGGACATTCTCCGCTTGGGAACGGCCACGGCGTTACTCCTTGTCCTTCGTTTCGTTCGTCGGTTCGTTCCAGCCCGTCAGGTCGGCCCACCGGGGATCGATGGGCTCGTCATGGCTGTGCGCCGGGTCTTCGTTCAGATTGGCTCCACAGGTGGGGCACAATCCGGCGCAGTCCGGACGACACAGGGGCGTGAACGGCAGGTCGAGCACCACCGCGTCCCGCAGGACGGGTTCGAGGTCGATCAACTCGCCCTCGACATGCATGGCCTCGGCGTCGTCGAGTTCCTTGCCCGGGTAACAGAACAACTCCTGGAGATCGACTTCCTCGGTCGAGGAGATCTCCCCCAGGCAGCGTGCGCAGTTACCCCGCAGCCGAACCACGGCGGTACCGGTGACCAGGATCCCTTCCACCACCGACTCCAACCTGAGGTCGAGATCGACGGGTGAGCCGGGTGGCACCCCGATTACTTCGATGCCGAGTTCCGCGGGAGCCTCCGCGACCCGGGTGACCTCCACCTGCTCGCCGGCCCTGCGACTCAGTCCATGAGTGTCCAGGACGAGCCCGGATCGAGGGTCAGGCAGACGGGGAGGCACGACGGATCCCTTCAGCACACGGTTCGACAGCGTCATAACCAACGCAGAACTCTACCGTGAGCGCACCGGCTCACCAAAACGGGCGGTCCGCGCCCGTTCAGCCCTGCAGCCGCGGCAGCGCCTGGGTGGACGTGTCGTCGAGCGAGGAGCGGGTGGCGAGCCGGTCCCGCATGGTGCGCACCTGCGACATGGTCTTCTGCAGGCTCGCCTCGAACGAGGCGATCCGGGCGTCCACGTAGGCGTCGGCCTCGCGACGCAACGCCTCGGAATCGGCCAGCGCCTTGGCCTCCAGCTGGATGGCCTTCTTCCGGGCGAGCTCCATCACGGGGGCCTGGCTGGCCAGGTACTCCGCCCGCTCCTCCGCGGAGGCGATGATGTGGGCGGCCTCCTCCTGGGCCCGCTCGAGCGTCTCCAGGGACGTGGCCGTGACCCGCTGGGCCTCTCCGACGTCGGTGTGCAGCGCCTCGGTCGCCTCGTCGAGGAGGGCCAGCACCTCGCCGCGGTTCACCATGCAGGACGCCGACATCGGCACGGCCTTGGCGTTGGCGACCATCTGGCGCAGGCGCGCGAGCACGTCGTTCGTCCGCTCAACCATTGGCCTGCTCCGTTCCCTGGGACTTGTGGCGGATCCGTCGGGCGACCACCTCCGGCACGAAGGGCGATACGTCTCCCCCGAAGGAGGCGACTTCGCGCACCATTGTGGAGGACAGCGTGGACCAAACCGGCGCCGTGGGCAACATCACGGTCTCCACCGAACCCACTACGGCGTTGATGTGGGCCATCTGCAACTCGAAGTCGACGTCGCTGGCGTTGCGGATCCCCTTCACCAGCACTCCGGCGCCGCGAGCCTTCGCGAACGCCACCAGCAGTCCATCGAGTGGCTCGACGGAGACGTTCGGCAGGTGCGCGGTGGTCTCGCGGACGAGTTCAAGACGCTCGGCAGCGGAGAACAGGTACTGCTTCGCCGAGTTCTGCCCGACCGCAACGATCACGTGGTCGAACAGCGCGGCGGCACGGGAGATCACGTCGAGGTGCCCGTGGGTGACGGGGTCGAACGACCCCGGGCAGATCGCGATCATGCAGGCGGCCTCCTGGCGAAGTACAACGTCGTCTCACCGTAACGCCGTTGCCAGCTGTGGGACAGCTGAGCGGGAAAGTCGGGCGGCAGGTCTCGACTTGACCGTTCGACTACGAGCAGGCCGTCGTGCGCCAGCCAGCCGGCCGCCTGGTCCAGGACGGGGACGAGCCGGCTCCCTGGCAGGTCGTAGGGCGGGTCCGCCCAGATCACGTCGAACGGTGTCGCCGTGCCCCCGGCGAGGACCTTCTCCACCGTTCCGGCCCGGACCGTGAGCCGCAGGCCGAGTGCCGCGGCGTTCTCGCGCACGAGCCGGGCCGTCGCCCGGTCGCTCTCCACCGCCCAGACCGGTGCGGCGCCGCGACTGGCAGCCTCCAGCCCGATCGCTCCGGAGCCGGCGTAGAGGTCGAGGAACGCGATCCCGGCCAGTTGCGCTTCCGCAGGGTCGCCGAGCGTGCCCGCCCAGTCGGCGAGAAGTGAGAACGCTGCTTCGCGCACCCGGTCGGTGGTAGGCCGGGTCGCGGAACCCGTGGGCGTCCGCACCGGGTGCCCTTTCGCCCGTCCCGCGATGATCCTGGTCACCAGGTCAGGCTAGTCGACCCGGGTCGCCGGAAAAGCTCAGCCGACCAGCCCGCCGACAACCGCGGTGACCATCACCAGCAGCACGATCCCCTCGATCCCGTGCAGCACCACAGAGAACCAGATTGTGCGGTAGCGGGCGGCAGCCCAGCTGAATGGCAGGCTGGTCAGGAACACCGAGGGCAGCACCCAGAACTTGTGCACGTGGTAGAGGGTGAAGAGCACATTGTTGACGAACCAGTCCGCCCGGCCGAAGACTCCACGCATCCGCGGCAGGAGCACCCCGCGGAACAGGAGTTCCTCCCCGAGCAGATAGTTGAACACGCTCGACACCACCGCCACGGCGAGGATCCACCACTGGCCGGCGAACTGCGGATCGGCGAGCTGGCGCACGTCGGTCCCCTGCGGAGCACTCAGCCAGCGACCCCCGAGGAACGGTCCGAACCAATCAGCGAGCAGTGTGATCACGCCGAAGACGGCGATCAGGGGAACGAGCACCCACCACAGGCGCACCCGGGCACGGCCCGTTTCAGGGTCACGCGGGTGCTGGGCCCAGATCCGCGGAGCGAGCGTCGACCAGCGAAGCGTCCCGAGTTCCTTGCGCAGCACCAGCAGGGACAGGACGCACTGCCACACCATGCCGAGGATCATCAGGAACCAGAAGAGCATCCCGGGGTGCATCGGCACCCGCACCCGCAGGGCTGGCCAGACGACCCAGGCGAGCAGGCCCATCGGAGCTGCGGCCGCCAGCCAAATCAACAGGATCCGCCGAAGTGAGTACTGCGCGGTTTCCGGACGGACAACGGGTATCGCAGAATCCACCATACAGACAGCATAACTAACCGTTAGTGCCACTGTCTATTAAGCGGATGTGCCACCATAGGCTTATGGAGCGACCGGCGGAGGGCCTGACGATCAGCCAACTGAGCAAGGCCTCCGGGGTGCACCCGTCAACCATCAAGTTCTACATCTCGGAGGGTCTGCTGCCCCGGGGAAGGCTGATCGCCTCCAACCGGGCGCTGTACGGCCCCGACCACCTGGACCGGCTCCGGATGCTGCGCACGCTGGTCGTCGTCGGCGGAGTCGGCATTGCCCAGCTGCGCCGCATCGTGACAGCGATCGACTCCGGACGCACCGTCGACATGCTCGCCGCAGCCCAGGACGCCGTCAGCGAGGAAGCGACCGAGCCTAGCCGGGCAGAGAACGTGACGCTGGCCCTGGTCCGAGAGCGATTCGGCATCGCAGAGGGCAGCCCGCTGTTCCACCACCCCTCCATCTACCGGGTGGCCGCCACCATCGACGCCGCCGCCCCCCTGCTCGGCCCCGGCGCGGCGGCCTGGGCTCTCGCCCTGCTGGATTCGGCCGAACTCGCCGCAACCGCTGACCTCGACCTCCTCGATCGGGTCGAGGATCCTGACCACGCCGTCCAGCTGGTCTCCGTCGGCACCGCTCTGGGAGACGTCGTGCTCGCCCACGCGCGTCGGATCGCGCAGTCCGTCACGGCGAGCGCCCGCTACGGGCCCGGCGCGGCGCGCCACGCACCCCCGGATCGCACGCCGGACTGAGTCAGCTCAGTTGCGTTCGAGCCAGTCCGGGGACGCCAGCAGTTCGGTGGCCCGGATGGCATCCGCGAAACCCGGCGTGGTCAGGTCGGGGTCGCGGGCCACGCACTCGGTGGCCAGTTCGCGCGCACGGGCGATCAACCCCGCATGCTCCAGCACCCGGAGCAGGCGCAGGCTGGAGCGCCCACCCGCCTGCGCTGCGCCGAGCACGTCGCCCTCACGGCGCTGTTCCAGGTCGAGCTCGGCGAGTTCGAAGCCGTCCCTGGTCGCGGCCACAGCGTCCAGCCGGACGCGGGCGGCCTCCGCGGCCGGAGCCCTGGTCACCAGCAGGCACACCCCCGGGTGGCTGCCCCGGCCGATCCGGCCGCGCAGCTGGTGCAGCTGGGAGATGCCGAACCGGTCCGCGTCCCAGACGACCATCATCGAGGCGTTGGGCACGTCGACGCCGACCTCGATGACCGTGGTGGCCACGAGCACGTCCAGCTGGCCGCCGGCGAAGGCACCCATCACCTCGTCCTTGACCTCTCCGGGCAGCTGCCCGTGCAGGACCCCCACCCGCAGCGCGGCCAGTGGCCCGGATCGCAGCTGGTCGGCCAGCTCGACCACGCCGATGCCCTCCGCGGAACTGGCGATCCGCGGAACCACGACGAAGACCTGACGGCCCGCCGCCACCTCCTCCGCGACGCGCTCCCAGGCGCGCTCCACCCACTGCGGTCGGCTCGACGCGTCCACGACCACCGTGCTGACGTCTGCCCGACCGGCCGGCAGCTCGGCGAGCGTGGACACGTCGAGATCACCGAAGATCGTCATGGCGACCGAGCGCGGGATCGGAGTGGCCGTCAGCACCAGCACGTGGGGTCGGCCCGCGGCCTTGTCGGCGAGGACCGCGCGCTGCTCGACACCGAAGCGGTGCTGCTCGTCCACCACGATCAGGCCGAGGTCGGCGAACTGCACGCGATCGGCGAGCAGCGCATGGGTGCCGACCACGATGCCCGCCTCGCCGCTCGCCGCCCGCAGCAGGGCCGACTTCTTCGCTGCGGCCGGGAGCGAGCCGCTCAGCAGGACGACGTCGGTCGCCACGTCGGGCGTGCCGAGCATGCGTCCGCCGCCGAGGTCTCCGAGCAGCGTGCGGATGGTCTGGTAGTGCTGGGCCGCGAGCACTTCGGTGGGCGCGAGCAGCGCCGCCTGGCCACCGGCGTCCACCACCGCCAGCATGGCCCGCAGCGCCACCACGGTCTTGCCCGAGCCGACCTCCCCCTGCAGGAGCCGCTGCATCGGCCGTGGCCGGGCCAGGTCGTCGAGGATCGCACTACTCACCTCCGTCTGGCCTCTGGTCAGCCGGAACGGCAGCTGGGCGTCGAAGGCGTCCAGCAGGCCACCGGAGACCCGGACGCGGGGCTGCGCGGGCCGGTTCGCCGCATCGGCGCGGCGGTACGCCATCGTGAGTTGGGTGGCCATGGCCTCGTCGAAGCGCAGTCGCTCGGCGCCCTCCTCGGCCTGCGCGAGGCTGGCCGGGGCGTGCACGGCGGCGAAGGCGTCGGCCAGCCCGAGCACGTCCGCCTTCTCGCGCAGCCAGGTGGGCCACGGGTCCTCCGCGCCCGAGAGGGAGGCGAGGGCGAGCCGGGCACACTCCGCCACCTTCCAGGTGGGCAGCTTGGCCGTGGCCGGGTACATGCCGACCAGGCCGCCGCTGGAGAGCGCCGCGATCCGCTCCTTCTCCTCCGAGGTCGAGACCACGCGGCCGTGCGCGTCCATCATGGCGAAGGTCGGGTGGCTCATCTGCAACTGGCCGCGGAAGCTGCCCACCTTGCCGACGAAGAGCCCGGCCACTCCCTCGCGCAGCTGCCGTTCCCACCACGAGAGCAGGTGGGTCTTGCCGAAGAACGTCGCGGTGAGGCGGCCCTGACCGTCGCTGAGCAGCACCTCGAGCCGACCGGGCCGGGCCTTGCGGCCGGGCTGGGCGTGCCCCTCATGGCGGCGGATCTCGGCCACGCGGGCCACCACGGCGACGAGCTCGCCCTCGGTGAGCGTTGCCAGGTCGGTGAGCTCGGTTCCCGAAAGGTAGTGCCGGGGGATGTGCCGGAGCAGGTCGCCGACGGTGGCGATCCGCAGGGCCGCGAACTCCTTCGCGGTCCGCTCGCCCAGGACCGTGCCGAGCGGCGCGTAGAGCTCGGCGTAGGTCGCCGTCCGCCAGCCGCCCAGCCCGATGTCCACGGTGCTTCAGCCTAGGCGGTGCCGCCGACACTGCGCCGGGTCGACACCCCCGGTGCGATGGTCATCTCCAGCCACGGACCGCTCGGAGCAGCACCGCCGCCGCGATCGCCACCGCGACGACGACGAGGAGGAACGGCCACCACTGGCCACCCTCTCCGCCGAACAACCCGGAGCCGAAAATGAGGAGCGCCACGGCCAGGAAGGCGCCGCGTACCAGTGCCACGGCGGACTTTCCCGAACCGATCCGGCGCAGCGCCTCCCGCGTCGACGGAACCGGCACGGGGGCGCTCGGCCCCAGCGCTGTCACGGACGGATGCGGGGTCGCCGGCGGTCGCGGGTTCGCCGGCGGACGCGGCGGCGGCGCAGTGGTCCGCACGGGACGCGAGGCCGGAGCGGGCGGCTCGGCGAGTGGCGCGGCCGCGGCAGTCGCGGGAGTCGGGTCCGCCAGGGGCAGTTGCGCCCACAGGTTCGTTGCGTCCCAGGCCGACGGCGGGTAGTCGTCCGGGGCCCAGCCGAGGAAGTCGCGGTCCGGGGTGGTCACCGTGCCATGGTCGCACAACCGTGCGTGGGTGCGGATCCCGACCGTGACCGGACATGCGAAGAGACCCGCACCCGGCGGGTCTCCACGGTGTGATTCAGCGGGTGACGCGACCAGCCTTGATGCAGGACGTGCACACGTAGAGGCGCTTCGGGGTGCCGTCGACGACCGCGCGCACCCGCTGGATGTTCGGGTTCCAGCGCCGGTTGGTCTTCTTCTTCGACCAGGGCACGTTGTGCCCGAAGCCGGGACCCTTGGCGCAGATGTCACAGACGGCAGCCACCGGAGTACTCCTTGTTGTCTAGCGAAACCGCGCGAACGGGCGCGCATACGTATCGGCCCCCTCGACGGGGACCTGTCTACGATACCCGACGCCGGCGACCGGGGGCCAATCGGCCCTCGGCGGCGCCGCACCCGGGCTCGGACTCAGCTCGCGATGACGATCGGCAGGATCATCGGACGCCGCCGATAGTTGCTGCTCACCCAGCGTCCGATCGTGCGCCGGACCAGCTGCTGCAGCTGGAAGGTGTCCTCGACGCCCTCCACGAGGGCCTGCCTGATCACCTGGGTGAGTTCGGTGCGGATCTCGTCGAAGACGGCGTCATCGTCGGCGAAGCCGCGGGCGTGGATGTCCGGACCGCTGACCAGGGTGTTCGCGTGGAAGTTCACCACCGCTACCACCGAGATGAAGCCCTCCTCGCCGAGGATCTTCCGATCGGTCAGCTCGGCGTCGCCCACCTCGCCCTCGGTCAGCCCGTCCACGAAGATATAGCCGCAGTCGAGCTGGCCGACCACCTTCGCGACGCCCTTGGCGAGATCGATCACGGCGCCGTCCTCCACCGCCAGTGCCCGTTCGGCCGGGACGCCGGTGGCGACGGCGAGCTGCGTGTTCGCGATCAGGTGCCGCACCTCGCCGTGTACGGGCAGCACGTTGCGCGGCTTGAGCAGGTTGTAGCAGTAGAGCAGCTCCCCCGCGCTGGCATGCCCGGAGACGTGGACGAGCGCGTTGCCCTTGTGCACCACGGTGACGCCGTTGCGGGACAGCCCGTTGATCACCCGATAGACCGAGTTCTCGTTGCCGGGGATCAGTGAGGACGCCAGCAGCACCACGTCGCCGGGCCCGGCGGAGACCACCGGATGCTCATGGTTGGAGATCCGCGACAGCGCGCTCAGCGGCTCGCCCTGGGAACCGGTGGAGATGATCACCACCTCGTCGTCGCGGTAGTTCTCGATCTGCTTCATGTCGATCAGGGTGTCGGCGGGCACGTGCAGGTAGCCGAGTTCCCTGGCCACGGTCATGTTCCGCAGCATCGAACGGCCCACGTAGGCCACCTTGCGGCCGTGCCGGACCGCGGCGTTCATCACCTGCTGCACCCGGTGCACGTGGGACGCGAAGCACGCCACGATCAGCTTCTGCTCCGCATTCGCGAACACCCGCTCCAGGGCGGGCTCGATGTCCCGCTCGTGGGTCGTGAACCCCGGCGTCTCCGCGTTGGTGGAGTCAGGCATGAACAGGTCCAGGCCCTCCTCGCCCAGCCGGGCGAAGCCCCGCAGGTCGGTCAGCCGGCCGTCGAGCGGAAGCTGGTCCATCTTGAAGTCGCCGGTGTGCAGGACGGTGCCGGCCTTCGTCCGGAGGACGACGGCGAGCGCGTCGGGGATCGAGTGGTTGACCGCCATGAACTCCAGATCGAACTCACCGACGGTGAGCCGGTCGCCCTCCGCAACCTCGCGCAGGTCGACGTTGCGGATCCGGTGCTCGCGCAGCTTCTCCCGGACCAGCGCGAGGGTGAGCCGCGAGCCGAGCACGGGGATGTCGTTGCGGCGGCGCAGCAGGTAGGGCACCGCGCCGATGTGGTCCTCGTGGCCGTGGGTGAGCACGAGCGCACGCACCTCGTCCAGCCGGTCCTCGACCAGATTCAGGCCGGGGAGGATGAGGTCGACGCCAGGGTGGTCGTCGGAAGGGAACAACACGCCGCAGTCGATGAACATCAACTCGCCGTTGATCTCGTAGGAGCTCATGTTCCGACCGATGTCACCGTGTCCGCCCAGGGGGGTCACACGCAGCGTGTCACGGGCCAGCGGGGGTGGGGTCTTCAGGCTTTCTCGCACAGCCCCCAACCCTAGCCCGACCGGCCAACCCGCTCGGGAGCCCCGCCCGCGGATGGGTACAGTGACCACCGTGCTGGCCGATTCCGTACGCCTGGCCCTGCCCGCGGAGGCAGGGGCCATCGCCACCCTGCAGCGCAGGGCGTGGCAGCAGACCCTGCCCGCCGACCTGCTCGGTGAGGTGCTCGCCTCGGTCGACCTGGCCACGATGACCGAGAGCTGGGAGGCCGCGATCCTGCGTCCGCCGCTGGCCCAATTCCGCGTCCTGGTCGCCCTCGGCGACGAGCGGGTCGTCGGGTTCGCCGCGCTCGGCCCGTCCGACGACCCGGACGCAGAGGCGGGCCAGGACGCCCTGGTCGCCGAGTTCGTGGTGGACCCGCTCGCCCAGCGCAGCGGCCACGGGTCGCGCCTGCTCAACGCCTGCGTGGACACGCTCCGGGCGGATGGCTTCCACCGGGCGACCTGGTGGGTGCAATCGAATGACGATGTACTACGCCGCTTCCTCACCGAGGCCGGTTGGGACGCCGACGGAGCCCACACCGAGGTCGCGCTGGCCGAGGCCGGTCCGCGGCTGAAGCTGGTCCGGCTGCACACCGCGATCGACTGAGGCCCAACCGGGTCAGGAGAGGGTGAACGACAGCCCGGTGGCCATCGCCGCCACCGCCACGCCGCCCTCGGAGGGCGTCAGCGCGGTCAGCCGGACGCCCGCGGGCAGCTTCAGCGGGATCGGCTTGGCGAGGCGGTCCAGCTGTGCCTGGCTGAGCCTCGCCGAGGTGCCCTCCTGCTCGAGCCTGACCGCGGTCAACTCGATCGACGACCCGTCCTCCGAGAGCCGGGGAGCTGCGGTCACCCAGAGCGTGAACTGCTGGCTCCCGACCCGGGCGGTGTAGTTCAGTCTCAGCCGCCCGTCTCCTCCAGAGCTCGTCGGGACGCCCGAGATCAGCGCGAGGTCGCCGTAGGAGAGCACGCCCGTGCCGGTGATCCTGGCGAGCCGCACCTGGTCGCCCTCAAGGCTGATCCGCTCGGCATCCACGAAGACACCGGTGACGTGCACGCCCTTGCCCGATACGGTCAGCGGCACGCTGCCCGCACTGATCCGCGCGCTCGGCACCGCCCGGGTGAGGAAGGAAAGGCTGAACGGGAACCCTCCGATCGTCACCTCCGGCTTCTGCCCGACCCCCAGCCGGGTCTGGATGACGGCCGCGACCTGGTCCTCGGCCCGGCCCCGCGCCCAGTTGTCAGCCGCCCATCCACCCAGGCCGACCACGACCAGGACGATGCCGAAGGTGACCAGGCGACGCACCTCAGAGTCCGAGCAGGGTGTCGATACCGATGGTCAGGCCGGGAAGCCCGGGGACGGCCCGGATCGCGGCCAGGACGCCGGGCATGAACCCCACCCGGTCGAGCGAGTCGTGGCGGATGGTCAGCGTCTCGCCCTCGGCGCCGAACAGCACCTCCTGGTGGGCGACCAGCCCGCGCAGCCGGACGCCGTGCACGTGGATACCGCCGACCTCCGCGCCCCGGGCACCGGGCAGGCCGGTCGAGGTCGCGTCGGGAACCGGCCCGAGGCCCGCCTCTGCTCGCGCGGCGGCGATCCGTGAGGCCGTCGCCTGCGCGGTGCCGGAGGGCGCGTCCACCTTGTTCGGGTGGTGCAGCTCGATGATCTCGGCCGACTCGAAGAACCGCGCGGCCTGCTCGGCGAAGTGCATCATCAGCACCGCACCGATCGAGAAGTTCGGAGCGATCAGCACTCCGACACCGGGGTTCGCGTCCACCAGCTCGCGGACGCGGGCCCGACGCTCCTCGGTGAAGCCGGTGGTGCCGACCACGACGTGGATGCCGCGGCGGGTGCACCACTCGATGTTGTCCAGGACGGCGTCCGGCACGGTGAAGTCGACCACCACCTCCGCGGACTCGACAGCGCTGCGGTCATCGCCCGCGTCCACCGCCGCGACCAGCTCGAGATCGTCGGCCGCCTCGACCGCGCGACAGACTTCCACGCCCATCCGGCCCCTGGCCCCGAACACCGCAACCCGCATGCTGCCCCTTCCGTCGTCCGCCCATCCTAGGCTGCACAGAACGACGAAACCGGCGCCCCGCGGGTGCGGGGCGCCGGTTGCGAAAGCAGGCGATCAGGCCTCGGCGGGAGCCGCCTCCTTGGCCGCGGCCTCCTCGACGACCGGAATCAGCGAAAGCTTGCCCTTCTCGTCGATCTCGGAGATCTCCACCTGGATCTTCTGGCCGACGCTGACCACGTCCTCCACGTTCTCCACGCGCGCACCGCCGGCGAGCGGACGCAGCTTGGAGATGTGCAGCAGGCCGTCCTTGCCGGGCAGCAGCGAGATGAACGCGCCGAACGGCATGATCTTGACCACGGTGCCCAGGTACCGCTCGCCCTTCTCCGGCATCGTCGGGTTGGCGATGGCGTTGATCAGGGTGCGCGCGGCCTCCGCGGCCTCACCGTTGTCGGCACCGATGTAGATGGTGCCGTCGTCCTCGATCGAGATGTTCGCGCCGGTGTCGTCCTGGATCTGGTTGATCATCTTGCCCTTGGGCCCGATCACCTCGCCGATCTTGTCGACCGGGATCCGGATCGTGATGATCCGCGGAGCGTAGGGGCTCATCTCGTCCGGGGTGTCGATCGCCTCGGCCATGACGTCCAGCAGCGTGGTACGGGCCTCCTTGGCCTGCGCCAGCGCACCGGCCAGAACCTCGGACGGGATCCCGTCGAGCTTCGTGTCCAGCTGCAGAGCGGTCACGAAGTCCCTCGTGCCGGCCACCTTGAAGTCCATGTCACCGAGGGCGTCCTCCGCACCGAGGATGTCGGTCAGCGCGACATACCGGGTCTCGCCGTCGATCTCCTCGCTCATCAGGCCCATGGCGATGCCCGCCACCGGCGCCTTCAGCGGCACGCCGGCGTTCAGCAGGGCGAGGCTGGAGGCACACACCGAGCCCATCGAGGTGGAGCCGTTCGAGCCCAGCGCCTCCGACACCTGACGGATCGCGTAGGGGAACTCGTCCCGCTTCGGCAGCACCGGCACCAGCGCACGCTCGGCGAGGGCACCGTGACCGATCTCGCGCCGCTTCGGCGAACCGACCCGGCCGGTCTCACCGGTGGAGTACGGCGGGAAGTTGTAGTTGTGCATGTACCGCTTCGTCGTCTCCGGCGAGAGCGTGTCCAGCTTCTGCTCCATGTCGAGCATGTTCAGCGTGCTGACTCCCAGGATCTGGGTCTCGCCACGCTGGAACAGGGCCGAGCCGTGCACCCGCGGAAGCACGCCCACCTCGGCCGACAGCGTGCGGATGTCCCGCACCCCACGACCGTCGATGCGGACCTGCTCGGTGAGCGTCTTGTGCCGCACGATCTTCTTGGTCAGCGCGTAGAAAGCCCCGCTGATCTCCTTCTCCCGCTCGGGGAACTGACCGTCGAGCTCTGCGTGCAGGGCGGCCTTCAGCTCCTCGGTCGAGGTCTCGCGCTCGGCCTTGCCTGCGATGCTCATGACCGCCTTGAGCCGGTCGGTGCCGGCGGCCTCGACCGCTGCGAACACGTCGGGCTGGTACTCCAGGAACACCGGGAACTGGGAGACCGGCTTGGGCAGCATCGCGGCCAGTTCGGCCTGGGCGTCGCACAGGGCCTTGATGAACGGCTTGGCCGCCTCCATGCCCTGCGCCACGACCTCCTCGGTCGGAGCGGTGCGGCCGGAGCGAACCAGGTCCCAGGTCGCGTCGGTCGACTCGGCCTCGACCATCATGATCGCGACGTCGCCGTCCGGAAGGACCCGACCGGCGATGGCCATCTCGAAGGTGGCGTCCGCCGACTGCTCGACGGTCGGGAAGCCGACCCACTTGTCACCGATCAGGGCGATCCGAAGACCGCCGACCGGGCCGGAGAACGGCAGGCCCGCCAGGGTGGTCGACGCCGAGCCGGCGTTGATCGCCAGCACGTCGTAGCGCACGTTCGGGTTCAGCGCCATCACGGTGATGACGACCTGGACCTCGTTGCGCAGCCCCTTCACGAAGCAGGGACGCAGCGGACGGTCGGTCAGGCGGGCGGCGAGGATCGCACCCTCGGAGGGGCGCCCCTCGCGACGGAAGAAGGAGCCGGGGATGCGGCCGGCGGCGTACATCCGCTCCTCCACGTCCACGGTCAGCGGGAAGAAGTCGACGGCGTCACGCGGGTTCTTGGCCGCAGTGGTCGCCGAGAGCAACATGGTGTCGCCGTCAAGGTAGACGGCAGCCGAGCCGTTGGCCTGCTTGGCCAGCAGCCCCGACTCGAACCGGACGACGTGCGTGCCCAGCGGGCCGTTGTCGATCACGGCCTCGGTGTAGCGAAGGTCAGGACCTTCCATTTGGGGTTCCTTTCGGGTTTTCGCCCCGCCCCGACCCCGTCCGGTCTTCGATCGAGGCTCGCGGGAGGCCGCCTCATGCGGCTGCCCGAAAGTCACTACCGAGGACCAAACCAGGTGGTGTGGGGCTCTCTTGTGGAGTTGTATGCACGACCAGCCGGTGACGGGTTCCCCGTCACCGGCTGGTCGTCAGGCTGAAGTCACCGACGCAGGCCGAGGCGTGCGATCAGCGAACGGTAATGCTCGATGTCCTGCTTGGCAACATAGTTGAGCAGGCGGCGGCGCTGGCCGACCAGAAGCATCAGGCCACGACGGCTGTGGTGGTCGCCCTTGTGCTCCTTGAGGTGCTCGGTGAGGTGGGCGATCCGCTTGGTGAGCAGTGCAATCTGAACGTCCGGCGAACCGGTGTCTCCCGGGGCGATCGCGTACTCTTCGATGATCTTCTTCTTGGTGTCAGCGTCCATCTACCGCTGCTCTCCTCTCGGTTTCCCGTTGCGCGGCGCTCCCCTGCCCGGTGGGCACGATGTCGAGATCGAGGATCGTCGGGAGCTCTTGGGCGTCCGCGGCCGTCGTGACGGCTCTCTGAGTCTACCGGAGCGGGCGACTCCCGGCGAATCCGTCGCGACTAGGCGCGAGGCCGCTCGGGACTGTGCGTCCAGTCGTACTTCTTGCCACTACGCTACCGACCGTTCGGTTTCCACAGATCTGGAAGGACTGTCAACGAAGATGCAGATCGGGATCCCCAGGGAGACTCTCGCGGGAGAGACCCGGGTAGCGGCGACACCCAAGACCGTGACCCAACTGATGAAGCTCGGCCACAGCGTGGTCGTCGAGGCCGGAGCGGGCACGAAGTCGTCCTACCCGGACGCGGAGTACGCGGCCGCCGGCGCGGCGATCGTCGACGCTGCCGGAGCGTGGAGTTCCCCTGTGGTGGCGAAGATCAACGCCCCAACCACGGCCGAGATCGCCCTGCTCGCGGACGGCGCGACGCTGATCTCGCAGATCGCCCCCGGCCGGAGCCCCGAACTGCTCGCCGAGCTCGGCAAGCGGAAGATCACAGTCCTGGCCATGGACGCGGTGCCCCGCATCTCCCGGGCCCAGGCACTCGACGTGCTCTCCTCGATGGCGAACATCGCCGGCTACCGCGCCGTGATCGAGGCTGCCAACGAGTTCGGCTCGCTGTTCACCGGCCAGGTGACCGCCGCGGGCAAGGTGCCACCGGCCACCGTCTTCATCTCCGGTGCGGGCGTGGCCGGACTGGCCGCCATCGGGACGGCGAAGTCCCTCGGAGCGATCGTGCGCGCCACCGACCTGCGGGCCGAGGTCGCCGAGCAGGTCGAGTCGATGGGCGGGCAGTTCGTCGCCGTCCAGGCCGAAGCGCAGAAGTCCTCCGACGGCTACGCCAAGGAGGCGTCGGCCGACTACGCCGATGCCGCGGCCAGGATGTACGCCGAGCAGTGCAAGGAGGTGGACATCATCATCACCACCGCGCTGATCCCCGGACGGCCGGCCCCGCGACTGATCACCGCGGACATGGTGGCGACCATGAAGCCCGGCTCGGTGATCGTGGACATGGCCGCCTCGAACGGCGGCAACGTCGAGGGATCTGTGGCCGACCAGCTGGTCGTCACCGCCAACGGTGTGAAGATCATCGGCTACACCGACCTCGCCGGACGGCTGCCCACGCAGGCGTCCCAGCTCTACGGCACGAACGTGGTGAACCTGTTCAAGCTGCTCACGCCGGAGAAGGACGGCGCGGTCAGCCTCGACCTCGACGATGTCGTGCTGCGCGGCATGACCGTGCAGAAGGACGGCGAGTCGATGTGGCCACCGCCACCGGTGCAGGTCTCGGCCGCGCCGTCCACGGCCGTCGCGACCGTCCCCGCGGAGGATCCGGCGGTCGTCGCCGCCCGTGAAGTGGCTCTCGCGAAGACCCGGACGCAGCGCCGGATCACCTCCTCCGTGATCGCCGCGGCGCTGGTCGTCCTCGCCGTCACCTTCTCGCCGGCCAGTTTCGTCGGCGCATTCACGGTGTTCGCCCTGGCCGTCGTGGTCGGGTTCTACGTGATCAGCGGCGTCTCGCATTCGCTGCACACGCCGCTGATGGCCCAGACCAACGCCATCTCGGGGATCATCCTGGTCGGCGCGCTGCTGCAGTTGGGTTCGACCAACGTCGCCGTGCTCGTGATGTCGTTCATCGCCGCGACGATCGCGTCGATCAACATCTTCGGTGGCTTCCTGGTCTCCTACCGAATGCTCGGCATGTTCAGGAAGGAGTCCTGACATGTTGCTGCACTTCATCGACGGGCTGTACATCATCGCCGGCGTCCTGTTCATCCTGTCGCTGGCAGGACTGTCCAAGCAGACCACCGCACGCCTGGGAAACATCGCCGGCATGATCGGCATGGTGCTCGCGCTGCTCGCAACGATCACCCACTCCGTGGCGATGTCCGCGGGCATGAGCAGCGACGGCAGCTGGCTGCCGGTTTCTGAGATCCATCGACAGTCGCCGCTGATCACTCTCGGCCTGATCGTTGCGGTGCTGGCCATCGGAGCGGCGATCGGCACCCCGGTCGCCCGCAAGGTCGAGATGACCCAGATGCCGGAACTGATCGCGGCTTTCCACTCCTTCGTGGGCATGGCGGCCGTGCTGGTCGGCTTCAACTCCTTCGCGGCCCCCGAGGGTGCTGTCGATTCCGTCCACATGGTCGAGGTGGCCCTCGGCGTCCTGATCGGCGCCTACACCTTCACCGGCTCGGTCATCGCCTACCTGAAGCTCTCCGCGAAGATGAGCTCGAAGCCGCTCGTCCTGCCGGGTCGCAACCTGCTCAACCTGTTCGGGTTCGTCCTCTTCTTCGCCCTGATGATCTGGTTCGTCGTGGCCGGAGCGAGCAACCCCGTCCTCGGCTGGACGTTGATCATCGCCATCGCGGTGATCGGCTTCGCCCTCGGCCTGCACATGGTTGCGGCCATTGGCGGCGGCGACATGCCGGTCGTGGTGTCGATGCTCAACTCGTACTCGGGCTGGGCCGCGGCAGCCGCTGGCTTCATGCTCGACAACAGCCTGCTGATCATCACCGGCTCCCTGGTCGGCTCCTCCGGTGCGATCCTGAGCTACATCATGTGCCGGGCGATGAACCGCTCGTTCATCTCCGTCATCCTCGGCGGCTTCGGCAGCGACGGCACCCCGGTGACCGCGGGTGAGACCGACTACGGCGAGCACCGCGAGATCGACGCCGCCGGCGCGGCGGACATGCTCTGGAACGCCAAGAGCGTGATCATCACTCCGGGCTACGGCATGGCGGTGGCCAAGGCCCAGTACCCGGTGGCCGACCTGACCACGAAGCTGCGGGCACACGGTGTGAACGTGCGTTTCGGCGTGCACCCGGTCGCCGGTCGCCTGCCCGGGCACATGAACGTGCTGTTGGCCGAGGCGAACGTCCCTTACGACATCGTGCTGGAGATGGACGAGATCAACGACGACTTCGACGACACCGACGTCGTGCTCGTGATCGGCGCCAACGACACCGTGAACCCCTCCGCGCTGGACGACCCGAACTCCCCCATCGCCGGCATGCCGGTGCTGGAGGTCTGGAAGGCCGCCGACGTGATCGTGTTCAAGCGCTCGATGGCGACCGGCTACGCCGGCGTCCAGAACCCGCTGTTCTTCAAGGAGAACACGCAGATGCTGTTCGGCGACGCCAAGCAGCGCGTCGAGGACATCATCCACGCTCTCGGCTAGGGCGGGTCTCCCAAGGCCTGCGGCGGGGGCGTGACTGCTCGCAGGGCGGCGAGACGACCGGTCGGCCAGACCGACGAGCAACGGGGCCGGGCAGCACTGCTGCCCGGCCCCGTTGCGGTCAGCCATCCGGTGCGGGACTACCCGCCCATCTCCACGACGTCCTTGTCGGCAGGGGCCTTGATGCTCACCGGCTCGTTGTAGTGGCCCATCACGCCACTCATCTTCATCGGCACGTCATCGTCGCCCGCCTTCGCCGGCACGTCCATCGCCACCTTGCGAACCAGACCGGCATCGTCGATCCAGACGTCGTAGTCGAAGTCCGCGTCCGCGACGCTCGCGGAGGATCCCGAGATCTTCGACAACCCGGCGGCGTCCACCGTGATCCGGTAGTGGTGGGTGGCGACGCCGTCGACGGTCTCGTCACCGACCGCCTCGATCTTCTTCATGGCGCTGCGGGCCTTCTCCATTCCCGCGGTGATGTCGGCGGAGTCGGTGGCGCCCTCGTACTGCGCCATCTTGTCCTTCGGCACCTTCATCCACTTCGTGCCCGCAGCGCCCAGCTGGAGGTACATGGCGCCGTCGACCTTGAGGGTCTTCATGGTGCCCGTGCCACCCATGTTGATGTCCATGGACATGTCGATGCTGGACCGGTCGCTCTGGTCGACGACACCCTTGAACGTCATCGTGGTGGGTGTGCCGGCCACTGCCGTCTCCAGGCTCATCTCGATGGTGTAGGTCTTCACCTCCTTGTGCGCGGCCATCACCTTGTCCATGAAGGCACTGACGTCGTCACCGGCGGGGGCGGCCTGGGTGGCCGGCGCTGCCGTGCTCGAAGAGGCCGGTTCCTGCGCGCCCGGAGCGGTCGCCGGTGGGGCGCCCTGGCTGCAGCCCGCAAGCAGGCCGAGACCGGCGGTCAGAGCGGCCAGGATCAGTCTTGTGGTCATACTCCCTCCTGTGATGTAGCTGTGATTCAGAGATAGCACCTCGGCCGATCGGCCGCTGCCAGAGCCCCGGATCGTCACCAGGTTGTGAACTCCGCCCCCGGATCCGGCAGGCAAGACGCCTCGACGCCGGTTTGCCCCACCGGTCACACTGGGGGCCAGGGAGCGCCCGACCATGACGGAGGATGCATGCTCGAAGACCCGATCACCGTGCGACTGTGTCGCGCCGAGGACCTGCCCGCGCTGCACGCCCGGGAACTGCATCCCTCGGCACGGGTTGCCCAGAAGCACTTCGATCGGCAGGCGGGAGGCAACTACTTCTTCGCTGTGGCCTGGCGGGGGGAGGAGCCTCTGGGCTCCGGCGTGCTCGAGTGCGACCCCGACCGCGACCTGTGCCCAGAGCTGAAGAACCTGTGGGTCTACCCGGAGAGTCGGCGCCAGGGCGCCGCCAGGGCGCTGACCACCTTCCTCGAGCAGCAGGCAGCGGATCTGGGCTTTGTCGAGGTGTTCCTCAAGGTCAACCCGGAGAACGAGGCAGCGATCCCGATGTACATCGGCCTCGACTACTCCCCCACCGGCGACCACGCGGTGACCACCTACGAGTGGGTGGACGCCGACGGCGTGACCCACGACACCGCGCAGCGGGACGCGATCTACCGCAAGTCGCTGCTCACCCGTTGAGGACCGCTCGAGCGCGCCCCACGAGGGAGAACACGCCGACCCACCGACGCCGGCGGCCGGCGGCGCGCGATCGCGGCCCTACACCGGTTGGGTGATACCCAGGGCGGCCAGGTGGTCCCGATGCCCGCCGTAGGTGAGTTCCAGGGTCACCCCGCCGCGATCAGCATGGAAGTCGGCCAGGTGCACGGAGCCGAAGTGGATGCCGGCCGCGACCCGGCCCAGGTCACCGGCGTGCTGGCCACGGACCAGCACCACGGTGCCGTCCGCGAACTGCAACCCGCCGATGCTGCGAATCTGCGCCGAATGCAGGCCCCGCACGGGCACCTGGCGGCGGATCAGCCGGGTCAGGGCTGCGGAGAGGACCGCGGGGGAACTCACGCCGTACTCCGCGGCGACCCGCGCGCCGATCTCGGCCAGGTCGTCGACGTCGGACACAGCGAGATTGAGGCCGGCCGCGGCCGCGACCGGCTCGGGGTCATGGGCTAACCAGCGCCGGATCGGACCGAGCCCGAACATGACCCAATTGTGCCGCCCGAAGGCACTGCGTGGAAGAGCGACCTAGTGCCCGACCGCGAGCAGTTCGCGGCACCGGATCACGTCGTCGGTCATCTGGACGATCAGCTGGTCGATGTCGTCGAACCGCACCTGCCCCCGGATCCGGGCCACGAACTCCACCGAGATCGGGGCGTCGTACAGCTCCAGGTCGTCGCGGTCGAGGACATAGGACTCGACCCGCCGGGTCAGACCGTCGAAGGTGGGGTTGGTGCCCACCGAGATGGCCGAGGGCCAGCGCGGCAGCGGCGCGCCCTGCGGCAGCGCCTCGCCGTGGGCATCAAGGCCGTCGCGCCGGGTGACCCAGCCGGCGTAGACGCCGTCCGAGGGACAGGCGAGGTCGGCCGGCACCGGCAGGTTCGCCGTCGGGAAGCCGAGCGCGCGCCCGCGGCGATCGCCGTGCGTGACCACCCCGCGGAAGCAGAACAGGCGGCCGAGGTGCTGCGCCGCGTGCGCGACGTCGCCCGCGGCCAGCGCCTCGCGGATCCGGGTCGAGCAGGTCTCCTCGTCACCGAAGCGCACCAGCGGGAGCCCGTCCACGTCGAAACGGCCCGCCGCGAGCTCGCGCAGGGTGGCGAGGTTCCCGGCCGCACCGTGGCCGAACCGGAAGTTCTCCCCCACCACGATCACGGCGGGATCCAGCGGCAGCAGCACCTTCTCCACGAACTCCGCCGGCGACCAGGTCGCGAACTCCGGGGTGAAGTCGATCACCTCGACCCGGTCCGCCCCGGCTGCGGTGAGCAGCTCGATGCGACCCTCCAGCGAGGTGAGCAGCAGCGGCCCCGTCCCGGGCCGCAGCACCGACACCGGATGCGGCCAGAACGTGACCACGACGAGGGGCAACTCGGGATGGCGACGCCGGGCCTCGGCGAGCACCTCACGGTGCCCGGGGTGGACCCCGTCGAAGTTGCCGATCACGACCGTTGCTGAACTCACGTCTGCCTTCCCGGCTCTTGCCTCTCGTACACCGGATCGAACCCTAGCAAGACGCGGGCGCGAGGACCGCCACCGGGTGTGCCAGACCGTCCGGGTCCGGTCGGTACAGGGCAAGCATCTCCCCGCCCCGAAGCAGCGCGGTGGGATCGGCGGGCAGCGCCAGTTCGAGCGCCCGCCCGTAGCCGACGTCGCGGGCCTGCGCCTCGGTCACCTCGGCCACCGCGAACGACCGGCGCGCCACCTCGGCGAGGCCGAGCAGCGGCGGCGCTGCGTCGCCGGCCAGGCCGCCGGCGTCCAGGCTCACCAGCGACAGGTCGAAGCCGCCCACCCGGGTGCGCCGCAGCGCGGTCAGGTGCCCGCCGGTGCCCAGGCGGCGGCCGAGATCGCGGGCCAGCGCGCGGATGTAGGTGCCAGAGGAGCAGTCCACCTGGACGTCGAGGACGAGCAGCGGGCCCTCGGTCGCCACGCCGCCGATCCAGCCGAAGGCCGCCGACTCTCGCACCGCAGTCACCTCGAAGCGGCTCACCGTGACCTCGCGGGCCTTCAGTTCCACCTGCTCACCGGCCCGGACGCGCGCGTAGGCGCGCTTGCCGTCGACCTTGATCGCCGACACCGAGGAGGGAACCTGGCTGATCAGACCAGTGAACTCACCGAGTGCGGCTCGTACGTCGGCCTCGCCCACGCCCGCGGCCCCCCGCCATTCGACGAGCTCCCCTTCGGCGTCGTCGGTCACGGTCGAGGCACCGAGCGCGATGGTGGCCTCGTAGGTCTTGTCGTGCCCGGCGAGGTGCCCGAGCAACCGGGTAGCCCGGTTGACGCCGACCAGCAGGACGCCGGTAGCCATCGGGTCGAGCGTGCCGGCGTGACCCACCTTGCGGGTCCCGAGCAGCCGTCGGACCCGCGCGACGACCTGGTGCGACGTCCAGCCGGCGGGCTTGTCGACGACGACCAGGCCGGAGCCGTCAGTCACCGTCGTCGCGGTCGTCGTCGTCCTCGGGCCTGCGGTAGGGGTCGGCGTCGCCGGCGTAGCTGGCACCCTGCGCCTGGGCCGCGACGGCGGCGTCCAGCTCGCGGGCCCGGGCAAGGGCCTCCTCGATGTGCGCGGCCTCCTCCTCCACCGCGTCCAGGACGAAGGTGAGCGTCGGCGTGAACTTCAGCCCCAGCTGCTTACCCACCGTGGAGCGGAGCAGACCAGTCGCCGAATGCAGCGCGATCGCCGACGCGGCGCGGGCGTCCGCGTCGCCGAGCACGGTGTAGAAGACCGTAGCCTCTCGGCCGTCGCCGGTGATCCGAACGTCGGTCACGGTCACAAAACCCAGCCGGGGGTCCTTGATCCGTCGCTCCAGCATCTGGGCGATGATCACCTTGATCTGCTCGGCCACCTTGGCGAAACGCGGGCCACTCATGGTTCATCCTCTCGGGAATTGAGCCGGACGCGGACCCGGGCCGGGTCCGCGTCCGCACACATGCGGATCAGTCGCGCGGCTTCTCCACCATCTCGAAGGTCTCGATGATGTCGCCGATCCGGATGTCGGAGAAGTTGGACAGCGTCATGCCGCACTCGAAGCCCTCGCGGACCTCGGTGGCGTCGTCCTTCTCGCGACGCAGGGACGCGACGCTGGTCTCCGCGACCACGACCCCGTCCCGCAACAGGCGCGCCTTGGCGTTGCGCCGGATGTTGCCGTCGATCACCATGCAGCCCGCGATCACGCCGAACTTGGAGGACCGGAAGATCTCCCGGATCTCCGCCTGGCCGCGGACCTTCTCCTCGAAGATCGGCTTCAGCATGCCCTTCAGGGCCGCCTCGACCTCGTCGATCGCCGCGTAGATCACCGAGTAGTACCGGATGTCGACACCCTCGGCGTCGGCCAGCTGCGTGGCCTTGCCCTGCGGACGGACGTTGAAGCCGATGATCACCGCATCGGAGGCCGCAGCCAGCGACACGTTGGTCTCGGTGATCGCGCCGACGCCGCGGTCGAGGATCCGCAGGTCGACCTCGTCGCCCACGTCGATCTGCAGCAGCGCGTCCTCCAGGGCCTCCACGGCACCGGCCGAGTCGCCCTTGAGGATGAGCCGCAGCTCCTGGGTCTCGCCCTTCGCGAGCTGCTCGAACAGCTGGTCGAGCGTCTTGCGCCGGGTGGACTTGGCGAGCAGGGCCGCCCGCTGCCGGGCCTCCCGCTTCTCGGCGATCTGGCGGGCCATCCGGTCGTCCTCGACGACCAGGAAGTTGTCACCCGCTCCGGGCAGCGACGTGAGCCCGAGCACCTGCACCGGCATGGACGGCGGTGCCGCGTCCACGGTCTCGCCCTGGTCGTTGATCAGGGCGCGGACGCGGCCGTAGGCCGGGCCGGCCACGATCGAGTCACCGGTGTGCAGCGTGCCGCGGTGCACCAGGACGGTGGCCACCGGGCCACGACCGCGGTCGAGGTGAGCCTCGATCGCGACGCCCTGGGCCGGCATGTCCGGGTTCGCCCGCAGGTCGAGGGACGCGTCGGCGGTCAGCACGATCGCCTCGAGCAGCTCGTCCAGGCCCAGCCTGGCGGTGGCGGACACGTCGACGAACATGGTGTCGCCGCCGTACTCCTCCGGCACCAGGCCGTACTCGGTGAGCTGGCCGCGGACCTTGACCGGGTCGGCCGCCTCCTTGTCGATCTTGTTCACCGCCACCACGATCGGCACGTCGGCCGCCCTGGCGTGGTTCAGCGCCTCGATCGTCTGCGGCATCACGCCGTCGTCGGCAGCCACCACCAGGACGGCAATGTCGGTCGACTTCGCACCACGGGCACGCATGGCGGTGAACGCCTCGTGACCCGGGGTGTCGATGAACGTGATCTTCCGCTCCTGGCCGTCCACCTCGGTGGTGACCTGGTAGGCGCCGATCGCCTGGGTGATGCCGCCGGCCTCGCCGGCCACCACATTGGTGTGGCGCAGCGCGTCCAGCAGCTTCGTCTTGCCGTGGTCGACGTGGCCCATCACGGTGACCGCCGGCGGACGCGGGGCGAGGTCCTCCTCGCCGCCCTCGTTCTCGCCGAACTCGATGTCGAAGCTCTCCAACAGCTCGCGGTCCTCGTCCTCGGGCGAGACGACCTCGATGTTGTAGTTCAGCTCGGCACCCAACACCTGCAGGGTGTCGTCCGCCACCGACTGGGTGGCATTGACCATCTCGCCCAGGTTGAACAGCACCTGCACCAGCGTCGCCGGCTCGACGCCGATCTTCTCGGCAAGGTCGGTCAGGGACGCGCCGCGACGCAGCCGGACGGTCTGCCCGTCGCCCTGGCGGACGCGCACGCCGCCAATGCTCGGGGCCTCCATCTGGTCGAATTCCTGGCGCCGCTGCTTCTTGGACTTCCGGCCCCGCTTGGTCGGACCTCCAGGACGCCCGAACGCACCCTGGGTGCCGGAGCCACCGCGGCCACCGCGGCCGCCACGACCGCCGCCACCGGGAGGACCACCGGCCCCGGGCGGGCCACCGATGCCGCCGCGACCAGGCGCGCCGCCGGGACGACCGCCCCGTGCGCCTGCACCCGTGCCGGGACGTCCGGCGCCGCGGGCACCGCCACCGAGCCCGCTCGGCGCGGTCTTCGGCATCATGGCCGGGTTCGGTCGCGGCATGCCCGCGACACCGCCACCCGGACGGGGCATCCGGTCACCGCCCGGACGCGGGGCGCCCTGGCGGTCGGAGTACGGACGATCGCCCGGGCGACCCGGGCCGGCGCCCTCCGGACGCGGGCGCTGCACACCCATCCCCTGGCGCGAGGCGAAGGGGTTGTTGCCCGGACGCGGCGCGCCGGGCTTGCGGGCGCCCTGGCCGGGCAGCCCTCCGGTACCGCCGGGACGCGGCACCGGGCGTGGACGCGCGGCGTCCGCAGGGGATCCCTGCGGACGGGCCTGCGGCGCCGGAGTCGCGGGGCGCGGGGCGGGAGCCGGCCGCGGGGCCGACGCAGCCGGAGCCTCGGGTGCAGCCGGAGCCTCGGGTGCAGCCGGAGCCTCGGGTGCAGCCGGAGCCTGGGCCGGGCGGGCCGCCGGCGCGGGCGCAACCGGGGCGGGCGCAGCGGGGGCGGGCGCGACCGGAGCTTCAGCCTTGGGCGCGGGCGCTTCCGCGACGACGGGCTGGGCCGGGGCGCTGGCCGCCGGGGCCGGGCGTGCCGGAGCGGGGGCGGGCGCGGGAGTTGCCGCGGGCTTCGCGGGGGCCGGCTGGGCCGGCGCGGACGTGGACGCAGCCGCCTTTTCCTTCAGGCGACGGACGACCGGCGCCTCGATCGTCGACGAGGCGGACCGGACGAATTCCCCCATGTCGTTGAGGGTCTGCAGAAGTTCCTTGCTTTCGAGTCCGAGCTCCTTGGCGAGCTCGTAGACGCGGACCTTGGCCACTACTCTCCTTCAGGTCCGCGCGGGCGCGTGGACCAGCTAGTTCTGTTCAGTGCTCATTGCGATGTACTCATCGAGTGGTCATGAGCGTTAGCCCACTTTCTGGTTGTGCTCGCCACTGTGGCGAACGCGCGGGGACTAGCTTATCCCTGTGCGGTGGATTCACCTAAGTGAGGCCCTCCGCTGCGAGCAGCGTTGCGACCTGCTCTCCGTCCACCACCCTGCGCAACGCCCGACCGACCGCCCGCCGCTTCACCACCGCCGCACCGCACCCGGGATGGAGGTAGCAGCCGCGTCCGGGAAGCACCTGGCGCCGGTCGACCCTGACCGCACCGGCGGCCGTGTCCCAGACCAGCCGGACCAGGTCCGGTTTGGCAGCGGGACGCCGGCAGCCGATGCAGGTACGCACGGGGATCACGGCCAGGAAGTCTATTCGCGCCGGTCGATCCACAGCGAACGCCGAGCCGGGGGTGAGTGCCACCGGGTCGCAGCCCCGAACTCACAGCCAACCCACAGACCGGGCCGACCGCGAGCACAGCCGGGTCCGGTCTCGTAGCGTGCGCAGGACTACGGACAGGAGCGGAATGAGCACCAGGACCACCATCGCGATCGGCGTCGGCGCGGGCATCCTCGCGATCGGCGCCGCGGTCGGCGTGGGCGCGCTCGCGGCGAACCTCGCGGGCGGACAGGACACCCAGCAGCAGGCCGGCTACGGCCAGGGTGGCCCTGGCGGCGACAGGGACGGCACCAGGCAGGGCCGGGGCGGTGTGGACACCACCCAGCTCGCCAGCGAGCTCGCCAGCAGGCTCGGGGTCGACCAGGCGAAGGTGGAGACGGCACTGAAGGAGGTCATGGCGGCCAGTCGCGCCTCCGGGCCGGCTTCGGGCCAGCCGAGCGGCGCGCCCACCGGCCAACCGAGCGGAAACCCCGCCGGCAGCCAGAACGGCCGCGGCGGCCAGTTCCTGCAGACCCTCGCGCAAGGTCTGGCCGACAAGCTCGGGCTCGACGAGGCGAAGGTGCTCGCCGCGCTCCAGGAGGTGTGGCAGGACCAGGGCGGCCCCGGCGGCGGGTGGGCGTCCGGGCAGCCGACCCAGAAGTAGATTCCCTGCCCGGGCACCCTGCGTGGCGGGATCCCCGCACGCCCTGGTGCCGACGAAGGTCCCCGGCCGGGCCGGGGACGGCGTCGGACTACTGCTCGGCGGTGTCGGAGCGGATGTCGATCCGCCAGCCGGTGAGCCGGGCGGCGAGCCGGGCGTTCTGACCCTCACGGCCGATCGCCAGCGAGAGCTGGTAGTCCGGCACGATCACCCTGGCCGCGCGGGCGGTGGCGTCGGTCACGGTGACTGATGCCACCTTGGCCGGACTCAGCGCCTGCGCAACGAACACCTTCGGGTCGTCGGAGTAGTCGATGATGTCGATCTTCTCCTCGTTCAGCTCGTGCATCACCGCACGCACCCGCTGGCCCATCGGACCGATACAGGCCCCCTTCGCCGACACGTCCGGGTTGTGGCTGACCACCGCGATCTTCGAACGGTGCCCGGCCTCGCGGGCGATCGCCTTGATCTCGACGATGCCGTGCTCGATCTCCGGCACCTCCATCCGGAACAGCTTCATGACGAGGTTGGGGTGGGTGCGCGAGACCACGACCTGCGGACCGTGCAGCTCACGGCGGACGCTGACCACGTACACCCGCAGCCGCTTGCCGTGGCTGTACTCCTCGCCGGGAACCTGCTCGGCCTGCGGCATGATCGCCTCGATGCTGCCCAGGTCGACCCGCACCGTGCGGGAGTCGCGGTCCTGCTGCACCACGCCCAGCACGATGTCACCCTCGACGCCGGCGAAGTGGCCGTACTTCTGCTCGTCCTCTGCTTCGCGGAGACGCTGGAAGATCACCTGCCGGGCGGTCGCCGCAGCCACGCGTCCGAACCCCTCCGGAGTGTGGTCGTACTCGCCGATCTTCTCCCCGGCCTCGTCCAGCTCCGGGGCGTAGACACTCACCTTCCCGGTACGCCGGTCGACATCGACGCGGGCTCCGGGAACCGCTCCGGGGGTCTTCTCGTAGGCGTTGAGCAGTGCCTCGGACAGTGCGTCGAGCAGCACGTCCATGCTGATTTCCTTGTCACGCTCCAGTTGCTTGAGCGCGCTCATATCGACGTCCACGTCACTCCTCCGCTTCTTCTTCGTCCTCGCCGGCGACCGGACGGTTCAACTCCACCTGCACCAGCGCCCGCTTCACCCCATCCAGCGGGATCCTCTGCGCGGTGCCGTCCACGTCCACATCGACCACATCATCGACCACGCCCAGCACCCGGCCGGTGAGCGTGCTCTCTGCGAGTGTGAACTCGACCAGGCGCCCGGTGTTGCGCCGGAAGTGCTTCGCTTCGGTGAGCGGGCGGCTCACGCCGCGGGAAGACACCTCCAGCGTGTACGGCCGGCCCTTCGTGATGTCCGCCGCGTCCAGCACGCCGGAGAGCTCACGGGTGGCCTCCGCGATCTGGTCCAGCGACGGGCCGTGCCCGTCGGGGCCGTCGCCGTCGAGGAAGATCCGCACCACCGACCGCTTGCCCGCCGCCATCACCTCGAGCCGGTCGACCTCGAGCCGGTGGGCCGCGGCCACCGGAGCGACCAGGGCCTCCATGTCGGTGGTGTTCATGGCCAGTCCTCGATCCGGTTGTGGGGATGCTGTTGTGTGCTGCGCGGGCGTTTGCCCGAGTCTACCCGGAATGCCCCGAAGAGCCCCGGGACGGCGACGCGCGCCGGGCCGACCGTCTCCTACCGGCCGGCCACGGCGACGAGGTAGTCGACGGCGTTCGCCAGTGGTACCTCGGTGCGCTCACCGCTGGCCCGGTCGCGCACCTCGACGAGGCCTTCGGCGAGGCCGCGACCCACCACGACCGAGGTCGGCATGCCCATGATTTCCGCGTCGGTGAACTTCACCCCGGGGCTGGCCTTGCGGTCGTCCAGCAGGACGCGGACGCCGCGGGCATCCAGCTCCTCGGCGAGCTTCGTGGCGGCGTCGAGGATTTCCTCGCCCTTGCCGGTGGCCAGCACCTGGACGTCGAACGGCGCCAGGGCGCGGGGCCAGGCCAGGCCGCGGTCGTCGCAGGTCGCCTCGGCCACGGCCGCCACCGCACGGGACACGCCCACGCCGTAGGAGCCCATGGTCACCGTGACCAGCTTGCCGTTCTCGTCCAGCACCTTCAGGCCGAGCGCGTCGGCGTACTTGCGGCCGAGCTGGAAGATGTGACCCATCTCGATGCCGCGGGCCAGGCTGAGCGGCCCGGAGCCGTCGGGGGCGGGGTCGCCGTCGCGAACCTCGGCCACGTCGAGGACGCCGTCGCTGGTGAAGTCACGCCCGCAGACCACGTCGACGGCGTGGGTGTCCACGACGTTGGCGCCGGTGATCCACGCCGTCCCCTGTACCACCCTCGGATCGGTCAGGTAGCGCACCTTCAGCGGCCCCTCGACGCCCAGGTAGGACCGGGCCGGCCCGCCGTCGAGCGCAGCGGGACCGATGTAACCCCTGACCAGGCCGGGATTGGCGGCGAAGTCCTCCTCGGTGACCGGGGTGGCCTCGGCGGGCGCGAGCGCCGCCTCGAGCCGCTTCGGATCGACCTCGCGGTCGCCGGGCAGCCCGACGACCAGCAGTTCGGACCTGCCGTCCGGCTGGACGAGCGTGAAGACGACGTTCTTCAGCGTGTCCGCTGCCGTCCAGGCACGGTCGGGGCGCGGGAACTGCGCGTTCGCGATGTCGACCAGCTCGACGATCGTTCCCGTGTTCGGGGTGTCCACGGTCCGGGCAGGGCCGATCCCGGACGCGTCCTGCGCGGGCGGAGCAGAGATCTGGACGGCCTCCACGTTGGCGGCGTACCCGGCGGGCGAGCGGACGAAGGTGTCCTCCCCGGTGGGCGAGACAGCCAGGAACTCCTCCGAGGCCGAGCCCCCCATTGCTCCGGACATCGCCTTCACGATCACGTATTCCAGGCCGAGCCGGTCGAAAATCCTGATGTAGGCCTGCCGGTGCGCCTGATAGGACGCCTCCAGCCCCGCGTCGTCCACGTCGAAGGAGTAGGAGTCCTTCATCACGAACTCGCGACCGCGGAGCAGGCCGGCGCGGGGCCGGGCCTCGTCGCGGTACTTGGTCTGGATCTGGTACAGCGACAGCGGCAGGTCCTTGTACGAGGAGTACAGGTCCTTCACCAGCAGGGTGAACATCTCCTCGTGGGTGGGCCCCAACAGGTAGTCGGCGCCCTTCCGGTCGGAGAGCCGGAACAGGGTGGCGCCGTACTCGGTCCAGCGGTTGGTCGCCTCGTAGGGCTCACGCGGGAGCAGCGCGGGGAACCGCACCTCCTGCGCGCCGATCGCGTCCATCTCCTCGCGCACGATCTGCTCCACCTGCTGCAGCACGCGCAGGCCCAGCGGTAGCCAGGAGTAGATGCCGGGGGCGGCACGGCGGATGTAGCCGGCGCGGACCAGCCAGCGGTGGCTGGGCACCTCGGCGTCGGCGGGGTCCTCGCGCAGGGTGCGGACGAACAGCTGGGAAAGGCGGGTGATCACCGGGCGATATTACCGACTCGGGTAGCCGTGCTCATCCCGGGCTCACGCGTGGCGCCAGTAGCCCTTCGTGATCACGGCCTCCGGCGGCAGCGCCCAGTGCTCGAGCAGCAGCGTCCGTGCGATCGGGACAACGGCGGACTCCGCGGCGACGAAGCCGAGCACGGAGCCCTCCGGACGGTCGCTCTCGCCCAGCGCGGCCAGGGTGTCGGCGAGGCTGTCGGCACCCCGGACCAGGACGGTCACGTGGGTGCCGGCGTCCGAGGGAAGCGGGACGAGTTCGTTCTCGGGGGCGACCTCGACGATCACCCGGGCAGGGGTGCCGGGGCGCCGGGAACGCAGGAACCGGGTGATCGCGGGGATGGCGGTCTCGTCGCCGGCCAGGAACCAGGCGTCCGGGTCGCCGGTGATCGCGTTGCTGCGCCGGGGCCCGGCCACGGCGACGCGTGAACCTGCCGGTGCCGTCGCCGCCCATTCGGAGCCCGGCCCGTCCCCGTGCACGACGAGGTCGAACTCGACCCAGCCGGCCACCGGGTCCGCGTTCAGGGGCGTGTACTCCCGGCTCGGCAACTCCCGCCACTCCTCCGGTGTCGCGGGCAGCGGGCCGTCCGCGGGGGCGAAGAAGAGCCGGACGTGGTCGTCGGCGCCCGGCGCGTGGAAGCCCCTCAGCCGGTCCCCTTCGAGGCGCACCCGCACGTAGCCTCGGGTGAGCCACTCCCTGGAGACGAGCTCCGCGGGTCGCAGGGCGGTGTCCAGGGGCACGGTCTCGAAGGCCGCGGGAGTGGTCAGGGTCATGGGGGTCCTTCGCTGGCGGAGTCGGGTGCTATTTAGGTTAGCTTCGCCTTACCAAAATCCACCAGCCGGTCTCGCGGTGCCGGGCAGCCCCGTCCGACCGCGCGGGGGCTGGCAGGATGACCGCGTGACCGAGACCCCGATCCCCGACGGCGCCCGGAGGGTCGCCGCGAAGCTGGCCGAACTGGGCCACCCGCACGACGTCGTGATGCTGCCGGTGACTGGCCGCACCGCCGCCGATGCCGCTACCGCGCTCGGCGTGGAACTGGGCCAGATCGCGAAGAGCATCGTGTTCCGCCGCAGGTCCGACGACAAGGCCGTTCTGGTGGTCACCTCCGGTGACTTGCGGGTGGACGAGAAGAAGGTGTCCGCGCTCGTCGGCGCACTCGGACGGGCGGACGCCGACTTCGTCAAGGCGTCCACGGGCTTCTCGATCGGCGGCGTCTCCCCGGTGGCACACAGGACCCCGCCGGTGATCGTCGTCGACCGGGAACTGTTCCGCTTCGGGCAGGTCTGGGCCGCGGCCGGCCATCCGCATGCGGTCTTCCCGCTCTCCCCCGACGAACTCGTCGCGCTCACCGGCGCCCCGGTCGAGGACGTCACCTGAGCGATCCGACAGGGTTCGGCACAACGGCCTAGAACAGGACCGTGGCGAACTCCCCCACCTGGTCGAATCCGACGCGCTCGTAGCAGCGGATCGCCCTGGTGTTGAAGTCATTCACGTAGAGGCACGCGGTCGGGTAGTCGGCCAGGACGTACTCGGTGACGCCGGCGACCGCCGCCTCGGACAACCCCCGGCCGCGCAGGGACGGGTCGAGCCAGACACCCTGGATCTGCGCCACCGGCCCGCTGCATGCGCCGATGTCGCTCTTGAAGACCACCCTGCCGTCCTGGACGATGCCGAAGGCGCGCCCCGCGTCGACCAGCCAGCGACAGTAGGCACGGTAGCTGCCGTCTCCGCCCACCAGCGGATCGGCGCCCACCTCCTCGGTGTACATCGCGACGGAAGCCGCGAAGTAGGACTCGAAGTCGGCCGGGGTGATCGGACGCACCCGGGTGTCGGCCGCGATCCTTGGCCCCTCGGTGATCGCCATCACGGGCTGGCGCGGACGCACCTCCCGCGTACGGCTGTACGCCTTGCCCCACCGCTCCCCCAGCGCCCGCCAGAACGGCAGCGTGAACCAGGACGGCCCCACGATCGACTGGAAGGTGCGGTACCGGCCGGCCGCCTCGACGAAGGCCGGCAGCGGCTCGGCGTCCGTCACCACCGGGACGAGGTTCGCTCCCACGTGCAGCAGTGCGGCGACATCGTCGCCCGGCCAGCCCCAGATCATGCCCGGCGAGCCGGGGTTGAGCACGCCAGCATCCAGGCGGGAGCCGACGAAGACGTTCGCGACCGGGTCCGCAGCGACCAGCCGCCGGGCCGTGGCGGCGTCCCAGCTGGTCAGGATCCGGGCGGACACGGGCTAGCCCACGGAGACTTCGACAGGGCCGGATTCGCCCACCGGCAGCTCGGCCGCGAGCCGGTTGGCCTCCTCGATCAGGGTCGCGACGATCTCGGACTCCGGGACCGTCTTGATCACCTCGCCCCTCACGAAGATCTGGCCCTTCCCATTCCCGGACGCCACCCCGAGGTCGGCCTCGCGCGCCTCGCCCGGCCCGTTCACCACGCACCCCATCACGGCGACCCGCAGTGGCACCTCCATGCCCTGCAGTCCTTCGGTGACCTCGTCGGCGAGCTTGTAGACATCCACCTGGGCGCGTCCGCACGACGGGCAGGACACGATCTCCAGGTGCCGCGGACGCAGGTTCAGCGACTCCAGGATCTTGATCCCGACCTTCACCTCCTCGGCCGGCGGTGCGGACAGCGAGACCCGGATCGTGTCGCCGATGCCCTGCGCCAGCAGCGCACCGAAGGCGACCGAAGACTTGATCGTGCCCTGGAACGCGGGCCCTGCCTCGGTGACGCCGAGGTGCAGCGGGTAGTCGCAGGCCTCGCTGAGCTGCTCGTAGGCGCGCACCATCACCACCGGGTCGTGGTGCTTGACCGAGATCTTGAAGTCGCGGAAGTCGTGCTCCTCGAACAGGCTCGCCTCCCACAGCGCGGACTCGACCAGCGCCTCCGCCGTGGGCGCGCCGTACTTGGTGAGCAGCCGCTTGTCCAGCGAGCCGGCGTTCACGCCGATCCGGATCGACACCCCGGCATCGGTGGCGGCCTGGGCGATCTGCTTGATCTGGTCGTCGAAGGCACGGATGTTGCCCGGGTTCACCCGGACGGCCGCGCAGCCGGCGTCGATCGCGGCGAAGACGTACTTCGGCTGGAAGTGGATGTCGGCGATCACCGGGATCTGGCTCTTCTTCGCGATGATGTGCAACACATCCGCGTCGTCCTGGCTGGGCACGGCCACGCGCACGATGTCACAGCCGGTCGCGGTGAGTTCGGCGATCTGCTGCAGCGTCCCGTTGATGTCGGTGGTCTTGGTGGTGGTCATCGATTGCACCGAGATCGGCGCGCCACCGCCGACCAACACCTTGCCGACCCGGATCTGCCGAGTGGGTCGGCGCGGGGCGAGCACGGGCGGAGGGGTTGTGGGCATCCCGAGATTGACGGTCATCCATTCCTCGATCTGTCGGTGTCGGTGCCGTGGGCACCATGCGCAGACAGCCTACCCAGCGGGTAGGCGCGGGAGCGGATGCGGTGCGGATCATGCGCAGAACTCCGGCCTCCGGGCAGGATGGACGCACAGCACAGCCCAGGGGGGACCGATGTCGCAGCGCACCGACCGGGACGCGGAGTTCACCGCGTTCCTGGCCGCCGACTCCGCGAGTCTGGCCCGCGTGGCGTTGCGCCTCACCGGCGACCCGGAGGCTGCTGCCGACCTGCTGCTGTCCGTGCTGGTGAAGACCTACCTCGCCTGGCCGCGGGTGGGCCCGGACGGAGCGCTGGCGCACGCCCGCGCAGCCATGGGCGCCCCCAGCGGCGGCGAGGAGCCCGACACCGGGGATGTGGACGTCCCGCTGGACCCTGACCACGTCCTCGCCGAGGGCCACAACGCGCTCCGGGGCCGCCGGATGGGCTGGACGGTGGCGGGCCTGGCCGCGCTCGCCGTCGTCGCGTCCATCCTCACCCCGATCCTGATCGCCGCGACCGTGCCCCCGGCCCCCGGAGCATCCCCTGCCACGTCGGCCACGGCCCAGGCCACCCCTTCGGTGCGGCCGAGTCCGGTGCCGGAGCTGCTCGGAACCGTGTGGCAGGTGGCCGGCTTCGATGGCGTCGCGTTCGGCCCGTCCCGGACCATGACCGCGCGGTTCGACGGTGGCGTCGTCTCCGGGTTCTCCGGGTGCAACACCTTCCGCGGCAGCTACTCCCTCGACGGGAGCACGCTCGTGGTCGAGTCGGTCGCCTCGACCGCGAAGAGCTGCCCCGGCGCGGCAGGGAGGGAGGAGAGGGCGTTCCTGAAGGCCCTGGCGCGGGTCCGCGGCTACGAGGCCGGCCTGAACGGGCCTGTCCTGGTCGGCGAGGACGGGTCGCCGGTGGTGGCGCTGGTCCCGCTCACCCCGGACGCGACGACCTGGCGGCTGGTTGACCTGGCCGGGACGGAGCAGGTCGGCGCAGGCATCACCCTCACGGTCACCGGCGACCAGCTGAGCGGCGACTCCGGCTGCGGCGAATACGCCGCCGACCTCACCCGCGAAGGGAACGCCTGGACGGTGTCGAACCTCGCCCTCGCCACCACCGTCCGCTGCCCGGAGGCGGCGAAACGGCGCGCCACCCACTACCTCGCCGCGCTCGGCCAGGTGACCAAAGCCGAACTGGACCCCTTCCGGCTCACCCTGACCGGCCCCGACGCCAAGCTGTCGTTCGCCCCCGCCGCCGCCGGCTGAGCTCGCCGGCACCGGGCGTCAGAAGATCTGCACCGGGCTGATGATGTCGGCCAGGATCAGCGCGACCCCGCTGAGCAGGAGCAGCCCGCCGACCGCGTAGGCCACCGGCAACAGCCGGGCGGTGTCGAAGAAGCCGGGGTCGCGGCGTCCGAACAGCTTCGCCAGCCTCCGCTTGGCGCCCTCGTAAAGGGCCCCGGCGATGTGGCCGCCGTCCAGCGGCGGCAGCGGGATGAAGTTGAACAGCGCCAGGAACAGGTTGACCGATGCCAGCAGCGACACGAATGTCGCGATCTTGTCCGGCCAGCTCACCTCACCGGAGGCGACGACCTGCCCGGCGACCGTGCTCGCGCCCACGATGCTGATCGGGTCGTAGGGACTGCGCGGCTGGCCGGTGACCATATCGGCAACCACGTTCCAGACCCTCGCCGGGAACTGCACGAGCGCGACGGCGCTCTGCGCGGTCATCGTCCACATGTCAGAGAGCACGTCGATGGGGCCGCCCCGGACCAGCGCGCGGTCGGGGCTGACGCCCAGCCAGCCCGCCTGCACCCGGGTGCCGGGGTCCAGGGTGCCGGGCACCGAGCTCACCACGGTGTGCACGGGGGTGAGGTTGACGGTCTGTCCGTTCCGCTCGACCGTGATCCGCGCCTCGCCGCCCAGGTTGGCCCGGATCAGGCCGCTGAGCTGGCTGTAGGAGCTGATCGGGGTGCCGTTGAAGCTCACGATGCGGTCCCCGACCTGCAGCCCGGCCTGGGCTGCCGGGGACTTCGGGTCCGAAGCGGAGCACTCGGTACGCGACGCGTCGGTGATGATGCACTGCTGGACGTAGGCGATCGTGGTCTGGGGACGCACGACGCCGTAGCCGGCGGTCACACCGAGGAGCAGGAAGAAGGCGATCAGCAGGTTCATCATCGGGCCGCCGGCCATCACGATCAGCTTCTGCCAGGTCTTCTTCTGGTAGAACAACCGCTGGTTCGCCACGTCATCGGGAGTGATGTCCTCCCACTCCGCGTCGCGCGCGGCGTCGGCGAAGTCGGCCAGCCGGGTGCGCCGCCGCCTGCCGTCCGGACGCGGCGGGTACATGCCGAGCAACTGGACGAACCCGCCGAGGGGGAAGCCCTTGATGCCGTACTCGGTGTCGCCGCGCCGGGTCGACCACAGGGTGGGCCCGAAGCCCACGAAGTAGCGGGGCACCCGGACACCGAACAGCTTGGCCGGCACCATGTGGCCGATCTCGTGCAGCGCAACCGAGACCATGATCAGCGTGAAGAACGCGATCCCGAAGGCGATCACGGTGAGGGTTTCCATTCAGTGCTCCTGGTCGATCCGGCTCGTCGCCGCAGCGCGGGCCCAGGCATCGGCGGCCAGCACCGTCGCCACACTGAGCGATCCGGTGACCGGCCGGGCGAGATGGGCGTCCACCACGTCGGCTACCACCTCAACGATGCCAGCAAAGTCCAACTTCCCGGCACAGAAGGCGTCCACGCAGACCTCGTTGGCCGCGTTGTACACCGCGGGGGCGAGGTCGTCGGCCTTCCCGCAGCGCCGGGCGAGTTCGACGGCGGGGAAGGCCTCGTCGTCGAGCGGCTCGAAGGTCCAGGTGGCAGGGCTCCCCCAGTCGCAGGGCAGGGCCGCGTCCTGCACTCGTTCGGGCCAGGCCAGCGCAAGCGCGATCGGCAGCCGCATGTCCGGCGGTGAGCACTGCGCGATCGTGGAGCCGTCCCAGAACTCCACCATCGAGTGCACCACCGACTGCGGGTGCACCACCACCTGGATCGCATCCAGGTCGACGTCATAGAGCAGGCCGGCCTCGAGCAGTTCGAGGCCCTTGTTCACCAGCGTGGCCGAGTTGATCGTGATCACCCTGCCCATGTGCCAGGTCGGGTGGGCCATCGCCTGCTCCGGCGTGACCCCCCGCAGCTGCTCGCGGGTGCGGCCGCGGAACGGACCCCCGGACGCGGTGAGGATCAGTCGGCGCACCTCCTCGGCCCGGCCGGCGCGAAGCGCCTGCGCGAAGGCGGAGTGCTCGGAGTCGACGGCGATGATCTGGCCGGGCGCCGCTGCCTCAGTGACCAGCCGGCCGCCGATCACCAGCGACTCCTTGTTGGCGAGGGCGAGGCTGGTACCCACCCCGAGCGCCGCGAGCGTCGGCTCCAGCCCCGCGGCGCCGGTGATGCCGTTCAGCACCACATCGCACTCCAGTGCGGCCAGGCGCGTCGCCGCGTCCGGGCCCGCCCACACCTCGACACCGGGCAACTGGTCCGCGACCCGGTCGGCCGCCGCAGCATCGCCGACCGCGACCACAGCCGGACGCAACGCCCGGGCCTGCTCGACGAGCCGCTCCACCGACGAGCCCCCCGCGGCCAATCCGACGACAGCGAAGCGTTCCGGTCGGGCCGACACCACGTCGATCGCCTGGGATCCGATCGATCCGGTGCTGCCGAGGATCACGACTTCACGCATGGGGCCCTTTCCGCCGTCCTGCCTACCGTTGCAGCTTATCCGCGGCGGATAGTGTGCTGTCGTTCAGCCGCCACGCGCAGGAGCAGCCCGATGCACGACGACCGTGTCCTCCTTGAACGACGCCTCGACCGTTTCGTGCGGGAGCGTCTGCAACCCGCGCTGTACGCACCCGGGCACCCGGTCACGGTCGAGCGCTGGGACGCCCCCGGCGAGCCCGTGTCGATCTACCGAGCGGTCGTCCAGGAGTTCGAACCCGCGCACCCCGGCGACGCGTGGGGGGCGCCGTGGTCCACCACCTGGTTCAGGCTCACCGGTGAGGTTCCGGACGCGCTCGGCCAGGCTCCCGGCACCGAACCCGAGCTGGTCGTCGACCTGGGCTTCACCGCCGACCAGCCGGGCTTCCAGGCCGAAGGTCTGGCCTGGCGGGCGGACGCGACGCAGGTGAAGGCGATCTCACCGCGCAACCACTACGTGAAGCTGTCCCGGCTCGGTACGGCGCTGGTCGGGGACCGGTTCACCCTCTATGTCGAGGCCGCGGCCAATCCGAACATCCTGCAGCTGCAGGACCTGCGTCCCGCCCTCAACGGAGACCCGGCCACGGCCAGCCGGGAGCCGCTGTACCGGCTGGGCGAAGTGGTGCTGGCCGAGCGTCGCACCGAAGTGGCCGAACTGCTCGCCGACGTCGCCGCGCTGGTCGGGCTGATGCACGAGCTGCCTCTGGACGCACCCCGGCGCCATCAGCTGTTGCGCGCGCTGGACGCGATGGTCGAGACGGTGGATCCCGACGACGTGCCCGGCACCGCTGCGGCCGGACGGGCGGTACTCGCGCCGGCGCTGGCTGCGCCTGCGGTCGCGTCCGCACACACGCTCGTGGCGACCGGCCACGCACACATCGACTCGGCCTGGCTGTGGCCGGTGCGGGAGACGATCCGCAAGTGCGCGCGCACGTTCAGCTCAGTGGCGGCACTGGCAGAGGACGACCCCGCCTTCGTGTTCGCCTGCTCGCAGGCCCAGCAACTGGCCTGGATCAAGGACGGCTATCCCGACCTGTTCGCGCGGCTGCAGGCACTCGCTGCGCGCGGCCAGTTCGTTCCGGTCGGCGGCATGTGGGTGGAGGCCGACACGAACATGCCGGGCTCGGAGGCGATGGCCCGCCAGTTCGTGCAGGGCACGCGGTTCTTCGCCGAGGAGTTCGGGACCGACTGCGAGGAGGTCTGGCTGCCGGACACGTTCGGCTACTCCGCCGGGCTGCCCGGGGTGTGCGTCGCGGCAGGGATGAAGTGGTTCCTCACCCAGAAGATCTCCTGGAACCAGACCAACAAGATGCCGCACCACACGTTCTGGTGGGAGGGCATCGACGGCTCCCGGATCTTCACCCACTTCCCGCCGGTGGACACCTACAACGCCGAGGTCTCCCCCGCCGAACTCGCCCACGCGGTCCGGAACTTCTCCGACCACGGCCGGGCATCGGTCTCGCTGCTGCCGTTCGGCTACGGCGACGGGGGCGGCGGGCCGACCCGCGAGATGCTGGCGTCCGCCCACCGCGCGGCCGACCTGGAGGGCTCGCCGAAGGTCGTCCTGGGCAGTCCGCGGGACTTCTTCGCCCGAGCGCAGGCCGAGTACCCGGACGCACCCGTGTGGCTGGGCGAGATGTACCTCGAACTCCATCGCGGGACGCTCACCACCCAGGCCAACACCAAGCGCGGCAACCGCCGCAGCGAGCACCTGCTGCGTGAGGCGGAGTTGTGGGCGAGCACGGCAGCGGTCCGGGTCGGGTTCCCGTACCCGGCCGAGCGCCTGCAGCAGTGCTGGCGCACCGTGCTGCTGCAGCAGTTCCACGACATCCTGCCCGGCAGTTCGATCGCCTGGGTCTACGCCGACGCGGAACGGCACTACGCCGACCTCGCAGAGGAGCTCGAGGAGCTGATCGCCGACGCCCTCACCGCGCTCACCGGCACCGGCGAGGTCCTCCTGGTCGCCAACGCGGCCCCGCACGCCCGCGCCGGCGTCCCCGCACTCGGCGTGAACTCCTCGACCACCACCCCGCAAGCTGCGGTCGAAGAGCACCCCGACGGCACCTTCACCCTCGCCAACGAGCACCTCCGGGCCGAGGTGGACGCCACCGGCGAACTGGTCTCCCTGGTCGACACCGCCACCGGGCGGGAGGCGATCGCCCCGGATCGCCCGGGGAACCGTCTGGAGCTGTTCCGCGACGTTCCCAACCAGTGGGACGCCTGGGATATCGACGAGTTCTACCGCCGCGGTGCCGTGCCCACCGAGCCCGGCACCGCCGCCCTGGACGAACGGGACGGGGAGCCGGTCATCACCATCCACAAGCAGGTTGGCGACTCAACGGTCACCCAACAGATCAGCCTGCCCCCAGGCTCACCCGCACTCGTGATCCACACCGAGGTCGACTGGCAGGAACGGCAGAAGCTGCTCAAGCTCGGCTTCGGCCTCGATGTCCGCGCCGACACCTCCGCAGCGGAGACCCACTTCGGCCACTATCGGCGTCCGACCCACACCAACACCAGCTGGGAAGCCGCCCGGTTCGAGTTCTGCGCGCACCGCTGGCTGCTCGTCGACGAACCCGGCTACGGGGTTGCCATCGCCAACGACGCCACCTACGGCCACGAGGTCACCCGCGACGTCCGCGCCGACGGCGGCACCACCACCACGGTCCGGCTCTCGCTGCTGCGCTCGCCCATCTACCCCGACCCCGAAGCCGACCGCGGCCGGCACGAGTTCACCGTCGCCGTCCGACCGAACGCAGGCGCCCCGGAGGCCGTCGAACTCGGCTACCGAACCAACTTGCCGCAGCGCCTCGTCCGCGGGGAGAACCCGGTCCAGCCACTGATCACCGTCGACACCCCCGGCATCGTCGTCGAGGCGGTCAAGCTCGCCGAGGACGGCTCCGGCGACGTGGTGGTGCGGCTCTACGAAGCCCACGGACGCCGCACCTCCGGCGTGGTCACGCCAGGGTTCGACGCCGCCTCCGTCGTCGCCACCGACCTGCGGGAACGCACCGTCGACACACCGGGCGTGACCCTCGACCCGACCAGCGTCCGGCTCGCCCTGCGCCCGTTCCAGATCGTCACGCTGCGCTTCGCCCGCACCCCGACCGCCGATCCGGCGGAAGCCCGAGCCGCGGAGGCCGATCCGTCATGAATGAGGAGCGGAACGTCTTCGGCGAGCCGCTCGAGCCGTGCGGCGACGACCCGGTCACGGGCTTCTACCGGGACGGCAGCTGCACCTGCGGCCCTGCCGCCGCGCAACACCTGGTCTGCGTGCTGGCGACCCGGGAGTTCCTGGCGCACCAGCGCTCCCTCGGCAACGACCTGACCATCCCCGGACCGGGCTTCCCTGGCCTGAGCCCCGGCGACCGCTGGTGTGTGGTCGCGCAACGCTGGGCACAGTCCTACGCGGCCGGAGTGGCGCCGCCGGTGGTGCTGGCGTCCACGAACCTGCACGCGCTCGACGTGGTGCCGTTCGAGATCCTCGCCGAGTTCGCGGCGGACGTCCCCGACGACCCGGGTTCGCTGGCATGACCGCGCCGGCGCAGGACGGCGGGATCGAGATCGAATCGCTCGACCAGCTCGACGAACGGCTCGCGTCCGGCAAGGGCCTGGCCGAGTGCTCCCTGCAGTCGCTGGACCTGACCGCGCACGGCGAGGCTCTGCTGGCCGCGGACGTGACCCGTGCGATGTTCCTCGGCTGTGATTTCGGCCCCGGTGTGGAGCACGCGCTGGAACGGCGGGGCGCCCTGGTCTTCCCCACGCTGCCCGATCTGCCGTTCAACCCCTACCGCTCGGGGCTCTACACCGCCGACGAGTTGTACGCCGGCCTGGAGTCCGGCTACCGCTACACCCTGGACGCGCGGAACTACCGGTGGTGGAAGTACGTGGGACGGCACCGCAGCCTGACCAGCGAGCTCGCCATGACGCTGCACGACCACGCGATCTCCGAGGCGCTGGACGACGTCGGCCTGCAGGGCGCGGTCGGGGTGATGGGCGGCCACCAGCTCGTACGTGGGGCGGAAGGGTACACCGGGGCGGCGCGGCTGGGGCGGGCACTGGCCGCGTCCGGTCGCACGGTGATCACCGGCGGCGGCCCGGGCGCGATGGAGGCGGTGAACCTCGGCGCAGCCCTGGTCGGGACGGAGGCCGAGCTCGATGCGGCGCTGGCCCTGCTCGCCGAGCGTCCGCGGTTCGCAGAGGACATCGCATCCTGGGTGGGCGCCGGCATGGCCGTCCGGGATCGCTGGGAGCTCGGCGGGCGCAGCTACGGCATCCCGACCTGGCTGTACGGGCACGAACCGCCGAACGTGTTCAGCGCGGGGATCGCGAAGCTGTTCTCGAACGCGATCCGCGAGGACGTCCTGCTGCGGCACGCCTCCGGCGGCCTGGTCTGCCTGCCGGGCGCGGCAGGCACGGTGCAGGAGGTCTTCCAGGCGGTCACGCCGCGGTTCTACGCCGCGCCCGACGAGCCGATCCCGCCGCTGGTGCTGGTCGGGATCGACTACTGGACGCGGGTGCAGCCGGCCTGGCCGCTGCTCACCGCCCTCGCGGACGCCCGTCCGATGGCCACGGCGATCCACCTGGTCGAGACCGCGGCCGAGGTGCCGGCACTGCTCGGCTGAACGAGCCGCGCGCCACCCTCACCGCGTCCGCTGAGGAGCGGGCGAGGAGCCAGCCGGCGTCACGAACGCCCTTCAGCCCGCCGCGCGCCTGATCAGCTCGATCAGCTTCCTCTCCTCTGCCGGCCCGATGGTCGTCAGCGCATAGGAGGTCGGCCACATCGCGCCGTCGTCGAGCTGTGCGCCATCGTTGAAGCCGAGCGTGGAGTAGCGCGCCTTGAACTTCGAGGCCGGCTGGAAGAAGACGATCGCCCTGCCGTCCCGGTTGTAGGCGGGCATTCCGTACCAGGTCTTGGGCGCCAGCTCGGGTGCGTGCTCGCGCACCAGCGCGTGCACCTTCTCGGCGAGAGCCCTGTCATCGCCGGTCAGCTCGGCGATCTTGGCGACCAGGTCGGCCTCGTCCTGGGCGGCCTTGTCCGCTGTGCCCTTCCGCTTCTTCTCCGCCTTCAACTCGGCGGCGTACTCTTTCATCGCCGCCCGCTCCTCTGCGCTGAAGCTGACCTTCTCGTCCGTGGCCATGTTGTTCCTCTCGTCCGTTGTCCGGCAGCCAGTCTGCTCTGACAACCTCGGGCTCCGCTTCTCCATTCCTGCCCGATGAGAGTGTCAGTGGCGGGTGCTTGGATGGACACATGTTCGAATACGTCGAGTGGCCGGGCTGGACGCCGGCGCTGCCCTGGCTGTACTCGAGCGGGCGCGGGCGGCCAGGCGTCGAGCCGAGGTGCAGGAGGCGCTGGCGATGCTGCAGGTCGTGCGGACGTACCGGCACCAGATCCCCACCGACAAGGTGCAGCTGGCTGGCGAGGGCACCGGGCTGGCCCCACGCTGCGGCCCTCAGCGGCCAGGTCGGCCGCCCCAGCCCGCGGGCCGGGAAAGCCCCTTACGCGCCCTGCGCGGCCAGCTGGCCGCAGGCGCCGTCGATCTCGCGGCCACGGGTGTCCCGGACGGTGACGGGCACTCCCCGCGCCTCCAGCCGGTGCACGAACGCGGCTTCGTCCTTGCGGCGCGACGCTGTCCACTTCGAGCCGGGCGTGGGGTTCAGCGGGATCAGGTTCACATGCACCCACCCGTAGCCGTCGGTGCGGGAGTCGGCCGAGGCTCCGGCCGTGGCCAGCACGTCCGCCAGCGCGTCCGCCCGCCACGCCTGGTCGTTCACGTCGCGGATCAGGGCGTACTCGATCGACACCCGGCGTCCGGTCGCCTCGAAGTAGCCGCGCGCCGCTGCGACCACCTGGGTCACATTCAGGCGGGTATTGATCGGGCACAGTTCGTCGCGCAACTCGTCGTCGGGCGCGTGCAGGCTCACCGCGAGAGTCACCGGCAGGCCCTCGGCGGCCAGTCGCCGGATCTGTGGCACCAGACCCACCGTTGACACGGTCACCCCGCGCGCGGAGATGCCTAGCCCTTCGGGGGCGGGCGCGATCATCGTGCGCACCGCTCGCAGCACCGCAGGGTAGTTGGCCATCGGCTCGCCCATGCCCATGAACACGACGTTGTTGACCCGGCCCGGCCCGCCGGGAAGCTCGCCGTCGCGCAGGCGCCGCGCCGCGTCCATCACCTGGGCGAGGATCTCCGCCGTGCTGAGGTTGCGCCGCAACCCACCCTGTCCGGTGGCGCAGAACGGACAGGCCATGCCACACCCGGCCTGGGAGGAGATGCAGACGGTGGCCCGCTCCCTCCCCGAGCCGCTCGCGGCCACCCCCGGCACGCCGTAGCGCATCAGGACGCTCTCCACCAGCGACCCGTCGTGCAGCCGCCACAGGGTCTTCACGGTCGTGCCCGCGTCCGCGCGCTGGTCGCGCACCCGCTCCAGCAGCGATGGCACGAACCGATCCGCGAGCACCGCCCGCTCTGCCTTCGGGATGTCCGTCCACGTCTCCGGATCGGACTCCAGCCGGTCGAAGAGGTGCCGGGTGAGCTGCCCGGCCCGGAACCGGGGCAGGCCCAGTTCCGCGATCGCCTCGGCACGCTGCGCCGCGTCCAGGTCGGCCCAGTGTTTCGGGGGTCTGCCCCGTCGGGGTGCGCCCAGCCGAAGCGGCACCGTCCGGCCAGCCTCGGCGTGCGCGATCGACTCGGCGTAGGCCGACTCCTCCTGCGGAGTGAGCCCGCTCACCAGTTGATCCCTGCCAGAACGAACACAAGCCAGGCCGCCGGGGCGGCCACCAGTGTCGAATCGAGCCGATCCATCACGCCGCCGTGCCCCGGCAGGATCGAACTCATGTCCTTGATCCCCACATCGCGCTTGATCAGCGACTCGATCAGGTCGCCCGCCGTACCGGCGAACACCACGACCACCGCGAGGATCAGGCCGAACCACCACGCCTGGTGCAGCACCCACACGCTCAGCCCGATCCCGAAGGCGCTGGCCAGCACGACCGACCCGGCCATGCCCTCCCAGGTCTTCTTCGGGCTGATGTTCGGTGCCATCGGGTGCTTCCCGATACTCGCCCCCGCCGCGTAGCCGCCGACGTCACTTGCGACGATGCACACGAACACCGCGACCGTCTTCGCGACCCCGTGCTGCTCGGCGAGGATCAGGCCAACGAAGGACGCCAGCAGCGGGATGTAGCCGATGATGAAGACGCTGGCAGCGCTGTCCCGCACGTAGTTCTCGGCGCCGCCGAACATCCGCCAGACCAGTACGAGCAGTACGGTGCCGCCGATCGTCCCGAGCAGCACGATGTGCCAGGGCAGCCTGGTCACCGGTTGCAGCACCGCGGCCGCGTACGAGCCGCCGATGATGAAGATGTTGCCGAGCACGACCGGGACCACGGCGGACGTCATCCCCACCCGCTTCAGCGCCCCGTGCACCTCGTAGGCTCCGAGGCTGGTCAGCAGCACCAGGAGCACGATGAACCCGACCGGCCACCAGGTCAGGGTGATCACCACGTAGATGAACAGGGCGAGGCCCACCCCGATGGCTGCAGGCAGGTCTCTTCCGGCCCGCGACGTGCGCGGGGACGGCTGCTGGTCGCTGTCGGCCAACTCAGACCTCCAGGAGTTCGGCTTCCTTGGCCTTCAACAACTCATCGACGAGCTCGACGTACTTCTTGGTGACGGCGTCCAGCTGCTTGTCGGCGGAGCGGGCGTCGTCCTCGCTGACCTCCTTGTCCTTGACCAGCTTGTTCACCGCCTCGATCGAGTGACGGCGGACGTTACGGACGGCGACCCTCGCCTCCTCTGCCTTGTGCCGGGTGACCTTGATGTACTCCTTGCGCCGCTCTTCGGTGAGCTGCGGCATGACCAGGCGGATCACGTTGCCGTCGTTGGCAGGATTCACGCCCAGATCGGAGTCGCGGATGGCCTTCTCGATCCCGTGCATCGCTCCGCGGTCGAACGGGCTGATCAGCACCGTACGGGCCTCCGGCACCTGGAAGGTCGCCAGTTGCTGCAGCGGCGTCGGCGCGCCGTAGTAGTCCACCATCAGCTTGCTGAACATCGCCGGGTGGGCGCGTCCGGTGCGGATGGCGGCGAACTCCTCGCGAGCATGGTCGACGGCAGCCGTCATCTTGTGCTCGGCGTCCTTGATGATCTCCGGGATCACGTCGTCCCTCCCCTTCTCGTTCCCCTGCACCCCGGTCTAGGCGTGCAGCGTGGTTCCGATCTTCTCACCTGCGACTACCCGGGCGATGTTTCCCCGCACACCGAGGTCGAAGAACACCATCGGCAACTGGTAGTCGCGGGCCAGGCTGACCGCGGTCGCGTCAGCCACCTTGAGGTCGCGGGCGAGGAAGTCATCGTAGGTGAGGTCTTCGAACTTCTTCGCGTCCGGGTTGGTCCGCGGGTCGGAGTCGTAGACCCCGTCCGTACCCTGCTTCGCCATCAGCAGCACCTCGGCGTGGGTCTCCAGGGCGCGCTGGGCGGAGACCGTGTCGGTGGAGAAGAACGGCATCCCGGAGCCGGCGCCGAAGATCACCACCCGACCCTTCTCCATGTGCCGGATCGCCCGCAGCGGGACGTACGGCTCGGCCACCTGGCCCATCGCGATGGCGGTCTGCACGCGGCTCGCGGCGCCGGCCTTCTCCAGGAAGTCCTGCAGGGCGAGGCTGTTCATCACCGTGCCGAGCATGCCCATGTAGTCCGCCCGGGCACGGTCCATGCCGCGCGTCTGCAACTCGGCGCCGCGGAAGAAGTTCCCGCCACCGGTCACGATCGCGACCTGGACGCCGGTCGCCACCACCTCGGCGATCTCCCCGGCGATGCCGGCGATCACGTCCGGGTCGACGCCCAGCTTGCCGCCGCCGAAGGCCTCACCGGAGAGCTTGAGCAGAACACGGCGGTACGGGCTGGTCATGGCTTCTCCTCGTGGCAGGCGGATTCAGCTGTCGTCGGCGGGGGTGTGTGCCCCACCTTAGTGGCAAAAGCCGAAGCGGCCGTCCAGCAGTGCTGGACGGCCGCTCCCGGGCTCTGCTCAGGCGCCGGCTGCGAACCGGACGAAGCGCTTGACCTCGACGCCGTTGTTCTTCAGCAGCTGGCCGACGGTGAGCTTGTCGTCGGAAACGCTGGGCTGCTCGACCAGGCAGACCTCCTTGAAGAAGCCGCCCAAACGACCCTCGACGATACGCGGAATGATCTGCTCGGGCTTGCCTTCCTCGCGGGCGGTCAGCTCGGCGATCTTGCGCTCGTTGGCCAGGACGTTGTCGGGCACCTCGTCGCGGGTGACGTAGGCCGGGGACATCGCTGCGATCTGCATCGCGATACCGCGGACGAACGTCTCCTCGCCACCGACGTACTCGACCATCACGCCGACCTGCGGAGGCAGGTCCTGGGACCGCTTGTGCAGGTAGACGGTGACCGGGCCGTCGAAGGTGGCCGCAGCGGCCAGCTCGAGCTTCTCGCCGATCTTCGCACTGAGCTCGGCGATCGCCTCCGCCACGGTCTTGCCGGACGGCAGCGCAACGGCGCTGGCCGCCTCGACCCCGTGCGCACCGGCCGCGTCCACGGCCTTCGCGATGTCGTCGGCCAGGGCCATGAACTCGGCGTTCTTGGCCACGAAGTCGGTCTCGGCACCCAGCTGGATGACGGTCTTGCCGGCCGAGGCCACCAGGCCGTTGCTGGCGTCGCGGTCGGAGCGGTTGGCCATCTTCGCCTGTCCGGTCACCCGGAGGATCTCGATGGCGGCGTCGAAGTCGCCGTCCGCCTCGGTGAGTGCCTTCTTGGCGTCCATCATCCCGGCGCCGGTGGCGTCGCGGAGCTTCTTGACGTCCGCGGCAGTGATCGTTGCCATGTTCTCGCTGGTTCCTTACTTGGTCTTCTTGGCGGGCTTCTCAGGAGTGGCGGGTGTCGCCTCGGCGGCAACCTCGGCGTCCTCGGCTGCGGCCTCGGTGGCGGAGGCTGCCTTCACCTCGGGCTCTGCCGGAGCGGGCTCCGCCGCAGCAGCGTCCTCGGCGACCGGCTCGGCCGGAGCCTCCTCGACAACCGGAGCCTCCTCGACAACCGGGGCCTCCTCGACAACCGGAGCCTCCTCGACAACCGGGGCCCCCTCGACAACCGGGGCCTCCTCGGCTTCGGCAGCGACCTCCGCCACGGCGGCGTCCACCGCGTCGGCCTGCTGGTCGGCCTGCAGGTCGCTGCCCTCCAGCGCCTCGGCCTCGGACACCGGGGCTTCCGCGCCACCGCCGAGCAGGTCGCGTTCCCAGGCGGGCATCGGCTCGGCCTCTTCACCGGACACGGCGCCGGCGGAGCGGGCCAGCAGGCCCTCGGCCACGGCGTCCGCGAGCACCCGGGTGAGCAGCGCGACCGAACGGATCGCGTCGTCGTTGCCCGGGATCGGGAAGTCGACCTGGTCAGGGTCGCAGTTGGTGTCGAGGATGCCGACGATCGGGATCCGCAGCTTGCGGGCCTCGTCGATCGCCAGGTGCTCCTTGTTGGTGTCGACCACCCAGATGGCCTGCGGCAGCTTGTGCATGTCGCGGATGCCGCCCAGGGTCTTGGCGAGCTTGTCCTTCTTGCGCTTCTGCTGCAGCAGTTCCTTCTTGGTCAGCCCGGACGCGGCGACATCGTCGAAGTTGAGGCCCTCGAGCTCCTTCATCTTCGCGATCCGCTTGCTGATCGTGCCGAAGTTGGTCAGCATGCCGCCCAGCCAGCGCTGGTTCACATAGGGCATGCCCACGCGGGTGGCCTGCTCGGCGATGGCCTCCTGGGCCTGCTTCTTGGTGCCGATGAACAGGACCTGCCCGCCCTTGGCGACGGTGTCCTTGACGAAGGAGTACGCGGAGTCGATGTAGGACAGCGACTGCTGCAGGTCGATGATGTAGATGCCGTTGCGCTCGGTGAAGATGAACTTCTTCATCTTCGGGTTCCACCGGCGGGTCTGGTGCCCGAAGTGGACGCCACTGTCGAGCAGCTGGCGCGTGGTGACGACGGCCATGGCCGTTCCTTTCTGCGCGAGCCCGGGCACGCCCGAACCCACTTGGGTTCTCCGGACCGAGATCTTCGGTCCGCCTGATGCAGTCGCCGGTGACCCACCCATCGCTGGGACCACGGGCCCGGCCCGCCTCACGGCGGTGGGACTGCATGCGAAGTCGCCCGGATCTGCCGGAACGCTGGGCACATTCTACGCAGCGTGAAGGCGGCACCGCCAAACCGGACCCACCCGTTGTCCACAGCCCTCGACTTGTCCACAGCACGCACCGCGTCGTGACCACCCGACCGTCCGGTTGCCGAAGCTGTCGGCATGGCGAAGATGAGGGCGTTGGCCGGGTTACTGGTGGCGGGTTGTCTGTGGGCGGTCGCAGCGGCGCCGGTGGCCACGGCCGCCGGACGGGCGGTGCTGCCCCTGGCCGGCCCGGTCGTGCGCGGTTTCGACCCACCCGACCAGCCTTGGCTGTCCGGTCACAGAGGGGTTGACCTCCTCGGCGCTGTCGGCACCGAGGTTGTGGCGGCGATGGCCGGCCGGATCGTCTTTGCCGGGACGGTGGCCGGACGCGGGGTGGTGGTGGTTTCGCACGGGGCGTTGCGCACCACCTACCTCCCGGTCCGGCCACTCGTCTCGGTCGGCACGGCGGTTCAGGCCGGTGAGGTGATCGGACGCCTGGTCGCCGGCCACCCCTGCGCCGGCGGCAGCTGCCTGCACTGGGGGCTGAAGCGTGGTGCGGAGTACCTCGATCCGCTCAGCCTCCTCGACGACCCCGAGGTGCGACTGTTGCCCGCCGACGCGTCGGGGCGGGTCGCGGCGCTGATCGACTTCCGCGACGCGGCGCTCAGCGGCGGGCAGTCGGTGCCGGGCGCGCTCAGCCGGCCGGTGCCAGGGGGAATCGGCTCCCCGTTCGGACCGCGCCTGCACCCGATTCTCCACATCTGGAGGTTGCACAACGGGCTCGACCTGCACGCCGCGTGCGGCGACGCCATCCACGCCGCGGCCCCCGGCCGGGTGGTCCGGGTCAGCTCCGACCCGGAGTCCGGGCACCGGCTGGAGATCGACCACGGCACCCTCGGCGGGCACCGCCTGGTCACGATCTACCTGCACGCCACCGGCTACTCGGTTCACGTCGGCCAGACCGTTCGCCGGGGCGAGGTCGTGGGCAGAGTGGGTTCGACGGGCCTCTCCACCGGGTGCCACTTGCACTTCGCGGTGAAGGTCGACGGGCACTACGTCGATCCGGAGCGGTTCCTCTCGTAGGGTGGCCGCATGCAGCTCAGAGTCGGCATGGTCACCACGGACTCCCCCGATCCGCTCCCGCTCGCCGAGTGGTGGGCGGGCCTCCTCGGCGGCACGATCACCGAGAACACTGGCGGCTGGTTCGTGGTGGTGAAGGCCGCCGCGACCACGCTGGCCTTCCAGCGGGTGGACGATCCCACTCCGGGCAAGAACCGGGTTCACCTCGATCTGTTCACCGACGACCTGGCCGCGGCGGTGGTCGCTGCGCGGTCTGCCGGGGCACGGCAGGTGGCCGAACTGGAGGAGGGCGGCGTGCACTGGTTCACGTTCGCCGACCCCGAGGGCAACCTGTTCGACGTGGCGCAGGCCTGACCAGCGGCGACGCTGTCGCTCACGCCCTGGGGTGCGCCTGCTGGTAGGCGCGGCGCAGACGCTCGCCCGACACGTGGGTGTACAGCTGCGTCGTCGCCAGTGAGGAGTGCCCCAGCATCTCCTGCACCGAGCGCAGGTCTGCCCCTCCCTCGAGCAAGTGCGTGGCCATCGCGTGCCGCAGCCCATGCGGGCCGAGCTCCGGTGCGCCCGGAACCGCCGCGAGCGCACGGTGCACGATCCGGCGCACGACGCGCGGGTCGATCCGTCCGCCGCGGTCACCGACGAACACCGCGCGCCCTGCAGCCGGGCGGGCCAGCCGCGGGCGGACGTCCAGCCACGCGGCCAGGGACCGCAGCGCCGGAGCTCCCAACGGCACCGTCCGCTGCTTCCCACCCTTGCCCAGCACCCGCAACAGGCCGCGCTGGGCGTCGAGGTCGCCGGTATCCAGCCCGGCGAGCTCGGAGACCCGGATCCCCGAGGCATACAGCACCTCCACGATCGCCAGGTCGCGGCAGCGGGCCGCCCGCTCGTCCGGAGTCTCCGCGTCATCGACCCGGGCGGCCAGCGCGTCTAGCGCCTCCCGCGCCTGGTCGGCCTCGACCGTCGGAGGCAGCCGGCGATCGACCTTCGGTGACCGGAGGGCCTGCGCGGGGTCGGCCGGCAGCCGCCCCGTCCGCGCCGCCCAGGCGAAGAACGTCCGAGCCCCCGCCGCCCGCCGCTGCAGCGTCGCGCGATCCGCCCCGGTGGCGTACTGGTTCGCCAACCAGGTGCGCAGGTCGCCCAGTGTCACGTCCGCGGGATCGCCCTCCCCCACCCGCGCCAGGTGCCCGAACAGGTTCACCAGGTCACCGGTGTACGCGCGCACCGTGTGCCCGGAAAGGCCGCGTTCGAGCCGGAGGTGAGCGGCGAACGCGTCCACCAGGGCCGCGGCCCGCGGCGAGAGCTCCTGGGCTTCCACGGGGCCAGCGTCCCCGCGCGGGGCGGCTGGCGCAAGCGCACCCGCCGCACGCCCTAAGATGTCGCACCGGAGAACAGGAGCGCTCAGGTATGGGGATCGAGGAGTTGACCAGCGGCGGAACGCTGCTTCGGATCACGCGGTGGGGAGAACCGGTGATGCACGCGAAGACGCGTCCGGTGACCGACTTCAACGACGACCTCCGCACCCTGGTCCGGAACATGTTCGCCACCATGGAGGTCGCCCGCGGGGTCGGGCTCGCCGCGACCCAGGTGGGCTCCGACCTGTCGCTGTTCATCTACGACTGCCCCGACGCTGACGAGATCAACCGCGTGGGGGCGATCTGCAACCCGGTCGTCACCCTTCCCGAGGGCGACTCCCGCAACCTGGAGTCGGCCGAGGAGGGCTGCCTGTCGCTGCCCGGCGCGTTCCAGCCGCTGGCCCGGCCCGACAAGGCCACCTGCACCGGCGTCGACCCGTGGGGCCAGCCGGTGACCGTGCACGGCACCGGCCTGCTGGCGCGCTGCCTCCAGCACGAGACCGACCACCTCAACGGGACCGTCTTCGGCGACCGGCTCTCGAACCGGCTGCGCCGGAAGCTGTACGCCCAGCACGAGGAACTCGCGCACCTCTACCCTGCTGAATGGCCCCTGGTACCGCGGAAGACCTCCGCGGGCGAGTAGCCCTCAGGCCAGCACGTAGCCGGCGATCGCGCTGGCCGCGGCCACATTGAGCGAGTCGACCCCGGCCCGCATCGGGATCCGCACCACGGCGTCCGCGGACGCCACCCAGCTCCGGCTCAGCCCATGACCTTCGGTGCCGAGCAGAACCGCCAGCCGGTCGTCAGGACCCAGCGAGCCCGCGAACGTGGCCAGCTCCACCGCGTCGTCCCGCAGGGCGAGCGCCGCCACCCGGAACCCCGCCTCCCGCAGCAGCGGACCGATCGGGACCCCCGCGTCGAGGCGCGCCCACGGCAGGGAGAAGACCGTGCCCATCGACACCTTGATCGAGCGTCGGTACAGCGGGTCGGCGCAATGGGCGCTGACCAGCATCCCGTCCCAGCCGAGGCCCGCAGCGTTCCGGATGATGGCCCCGACGTTGGTGTGGTCGACCAGGTCCTCCAGCACCATCACCCGCCGGCCGGCGAGCACGTCCGCGACGCTGTGCCGGGCGACCCGGTACAGCGAGCCGAGCGCACCGCGGTGCACGTGGAAACCGGTGACCTGCTCGGCCAGCGCCTCGCTGACCAGGTAGACCGGCACGTCCAGCGGGTCGAGCACATCGGCGAGCCCTTCCAGCCAGCGCTCGGCGAGCAGGAACGACCGCGCGGGGAACCCGGCCTCGAGCGCGCGGCGGATCACCGTACTGCCCTCGGCGATGAAGATGCCCTGCTCGGTCTCGAGCAACCGGCGCAAGCTCGCCTCCCGCAGCCCCACGTAGTCGGCCAGCTGCGGGTCGTCGGCGGTCTCGATCGGGATCACAGTGGCCACGCCGAGATTCTAGGGACGCCGGCCCGGTCACTCCGGGCCGGGCCCGAGGCCTAGGATGAGCCGCGATGTCCTGGCTCTCCCGTCTCCCGATCGACAAGTTCCTGCTCGCCATCATCACGGCGGCGGTGCTGGCGTCGATCTTCCCCGCGACCGGGGTCTGGGTGGACGTGCTCGACGTGGCCACAACGATCGCGATCGGCCTGCTGTTCTTCCTCTACGGCGCTCGGCTCAGCCCCTCGGAGACCCTCGCCGGCCTGCGGCACTGGCGCCTGCACGTGACGATCCTCTCGTTCACCTACCTGCTGTTTCCGGTACTCGGCCTGGCGATCGTGGCGATCGTCGGCCCGACTGTTGGGCCCAGCCTCAGCTCAGGACTGCTCTACCTGACCCTGGTGCCGTCCACCGTGCAGTCATCGATCGCGTTCACCTCGATCGCGAAGGGCAACGTCGCCGGTGCCGTGGTGAGTGCCTCGGCGTCCAACATCCTCGGCGTGTTCCTCACCCCCGCCCTGGCCTGGCTGCTGATGAGCAACACCGGACGGGTGGAGTTCACCACCTCCACGATCGTCGACATCATGCTGCAGCTGTTTCTGCCGTTCGTGGCCGGCCAGCTCTCCCGGCACTGGACGGCCCGCTTCGTGAATGCGCACCCTCAGCTGAAGCTCGTCGACCGCGGTTCGATCGTCCTGGTCGTCTACTCCGCCTTCTCTGCGGGCATGCGCGAAGGCATGTGGACGCAGACCTCGTGGACCTCGCTCCTGGTCGTGCTGGGCGTCTGTGTCGTGATCCTCGCGATCATGCTCGGCCTCACCTGGTGGACGGCGCGCCGGCTCGGCTTCAACCGCCCGGACGCGATCGCGATCCAGTTCTGCGGCACGAAGAAGTCCCTTGCCAGCGGGCTGCCGATGGCGGGCGTCCTGTTCGCGGGCCAGCCGCTGGGGCTGCTGATGTTGCCGCTGGTGCTGTTCCACCAGGCGCAGCTGATGGCCTGCTCGGCCCTCGCCGGACGGTACGCCCGGCACTCAGCGGAAGCGGAGGTCGGCGAACACGGGTGAGTGGTCGGACGGGACGATCCCCGTCCAGGTCGGCACCCGGAGGCCGCGAACCCGCTGCCAACCCACCCCGGGACCGGACAGCACCGCCCACGCGCGCACCGTCGTCCCCTTCGGCACCCAGACGTAGTCGATCCGCCGATCGGTGCGCCGCACGACCTTCGCGACCTCCACGCCTGCGACGCGTGCCGTCATCTGCTGCAGCGAACTCGCCCGCGGCACGTCCGAGGCGTCCTTCTCCGCGACCCGGCGCGCGTCCACGAGCCCGGCCGCAACGAGCTTGTCGAGGTGGTCGCGATACACCGGCCGGGTCTCGTCGTCGCGGGCGTTGAAGTCGCCCAGCAGCACGAGTGGCTCGTGCAGCCCCGGGTCGAGCCTTCCGAACAGGTCGACGAGCCGGTCGATCGCCAGCGAGCGCGTCGCCGCGAGTTGCGGCGACTGCCACGCGTGGGCGTGCAGGTTCAGCACCAGCGCGGTGCGTCCGGACCCACGGTCGCGCACCCGGACCCAGTCGACGTAGCGGTCCAGGATCGCGCCCTGCTCGCCGGCGGTGTTCACCCGTTCGCTCCCGGACGCGGCGACCGCGAACCGGCTGGTCCGCAGCGCGATCGCGTGGTTGTCCGGCCCGGGCAGCCAGGTGTAGCCGGGCAGGTGCTGCTCGATCCAGGTCGCGGACTCCGAGCCATTGACGAACTCCTGCAGGCCGACGACGTCGGGATCGGCGAGCTCCACCTTCGCGACCATGCCGGGAGCACGCGCCATCGGGGTCAGCTCGTCCCGCGCGATCAGTGGGAACCAGTCGTCGGGAACCGGACCACCCAGCACGTTGTAGGTCATCGCCCGCAGCGACATCGCTGGCCCGCCGAGACGGGCGCCAGTGGGCACGGCAGGTGAGGACGGGGCGGCCGCCCCGGCCGGCGTGCAGGCGACGAGGAGAGCACAAGCCAGGATGATCGGCCACATCCGACCCCGGCGCCGTCCCTCCACGCTCGCAGGCTACCTCGCTCCCGAACCCCGACCGCACCGTACGATGAGCGCGTGAGCCGCCCCGCCAGGTACGCCAAAGGACTCGCCAAACGCGAGGAGATCCTCAACACCGCCCTCGAGGTGATCGCCCGCACCGGCTACGGCCGCACCTCGGTCCGCGAGCTGGCCTCGGCGGTGGGGCTGAGCCAGGCCGGGCTGCTGCACTACTTCGCGTCCAAGGAGGAGTTGTTCGCGGAGATCCTGCTCAAGCGCGACCGGGTCGACCATGACCGCAGCGAGCCGGAAGCGGGCTCAGAGATCGCGGCGCTGGCCAGCATCGTGCGGCACAACGCCGAGGTTCCCGGGCTGGTGCAGCTGTACGCGCGGTTCTCGGTGGAGGCCACCGAGCCCGGACACGCCGCGCACGAGGCGTTCGTTCGCCGCTATGCCGAGATCAGGGCCCTGCTCTCGGACGAGATCACCACCCGCCAGCAGGCCGGGACGCGCTCGCCCGAGCTGGACGCGCGCAAGGTCGCCAACCTGCTGATCGCCGTGTCGGACGGACTGCAGACGCAGTGGCTGCTCGACCCCGACTTCGACATGGCCGACCACCTGGACTACCTGATCGACCTGCTCGGGCTCGGCCGTCCGGCCGAGGGCTGACCGCTACTGCTGCGGCTCCGGTTCGGGCTCGACCGCCGGCGCCGGGTCCTGCGCCACCGGCTCGGGACCGGATGTGATGGCGTTGCCGAGTTCGGTGGCCAGCCGCGCCGCGCGCCGTCCCTCCAGGGCCTCCGCTTCCGCGATCGCCTTCTTCACCGATTCCGCGGAGTTGGCCTCGTCGACCTTCTTCTGGGCCTCGATCTCGGCGAACACGTCCACCGGGTCGGGCGCGGAGAACTCGGTCTGCTCGTCCTCCTCGACACCCTTGATGCCGGCCGTCATCGCGTTCCCGGCCACCTGGCCGAGACCCTTCATGGCGTCGTTCAGCTCGCTGGGAATGATCCACACCTTGTTCGACTCCCCGCGGGCGAGGTTCGGCAGCATCCGCATGTACTGGTAGGCCAGCAGCGACTGGGTCGGCTTGCCCGCGTGGATGGCGTTGAACGTTGTGGTGATCGCCTGCGCCTCGCCCTCCGCGCGCAGCATCGCGGCCTGCCGGTCGGCCTGGGCCCGCAGCACGGCGGACTCACGTTCGCCCTGGGCGCGCAGGATGGAGGCCTCGCGGTCGCCGGAGGCGGACAGGATCATGGACTGCCGCTGGCCCTCGGCGGTCAGGATCGCAGCCCGCTTGTCACGCTCGGCCCTTGCACCCTTCTCCATCGCGTCCCGGATCGTCGCGGGCGGCTCGATCGAGCGCAGTTCGACGCGGTTCACCTTGATCCCCCACTTGCCCGTGGCCTCGTCCAGGACGGCCCGCAGCTTCTGGTTGATCTCCTCGCGGCTGGTCAGCGTCTGCTCCAGGTCCAACCCGCCGATGATGTTGCGCAGCGTGGTCATGGTCAGCTGTTCGATGGCCTGGATGTAGTTCTGGGCCTCGTAGGCGGCCCGTACCGGGTCGACCACCTGGTAGTAGATCACCGAGTCGATGTTGACCATGAGGTTGTCCTCTGTGATCACGCCCTGCGGCGGGAACGGCACGACGGCCTCACGCATGTCCATCGTGTAGCGCACGGCGTCGATCACCGGCACCAACAGGTGCGGACCTGGCTCCAGTGTCCGGCGGAACTTGCCGAGCCGCTCCACCACCCCCACCTGCTGCTGGCGGATGACCCGCACCGCACGCAGCAGCACGGTCACGACGACCAGCGCGATCAGGATCCAGAGGATCGCGAAGAAGTACTCCATAGTCTTTCCTTCCGGGTGGGATTCAGGGCAGGGCCAGGTTGCGCGGGTACACGATCGCGATCGCGCCGTCGATCCGGTACACCTCGACCTCGGTGCCGGCCGGAATGGTGCCCTCCACGCTGTGGGCGGTCCACACCTCGCCCGCGACCTTCACCTCGCCGGTACCGGAGGTGATCTCGGTCAGCGCGATGCCAGGGCTCCCGACCATCTTGTCAACGCTCGAGCGGTAGCCCGGCAGCGCGCGCACCTTCCGCAACAGGGTGGGACGCGCCAGGGCGAGCATCGCCACCGCGACGACCACAGCCCCGGCGATCTGCACCCACAGCACGCCGGGGAACGCGAGAGCGACCAGGCCGCCGGCGAGCGCGCCGGAGGCCAGCATCAGCAGGGTGAAGTCCAGGGTCATCAGTTCGGCGACGCCGAGCAGGGCGGCCAGGGACACCCACAACACCCACAGGTGTTCAGCGAGCCACTCCATTGCGCATCACCTTCCTGCCCCCATCATGCCAAGTACCCCGAAGAGTTCCCGGTCTTCCCGCAGATCCGGTCCGCCGTTCAGGCCAGGCGCGCCGGCGGTGGCCGGTGCGCAGCCCGGGCTGCGGCCCGCGCCGACCAGCGCCCGTCGGTATGGCTGATGTCGAGCAGGATGTCGAAGGTCGCGCTCAGCCGCGGGCTGGTCAGCACCTCGCCGATCGGCCCGGCCGCGACGATCCGGCCGTGCTTGAGCAGCAGCGCGTGAGTGATCCCGATCGGGATCTCCTCGACGTGGTGGGTGACCAGGACGGTCGCGGGAGCGAACGGATCGGAGCAGATCTCCGACAACGTCCCGACCAGCGCCTCGCGTCCGGTCAGGTCGAGTCCCGCCGCAGGCTCGTCCAGCAGCAGCAGTTCGGGATCGGTCATCAACGCGCGGGCGATCTGAACCCGCTTGCGCTCCCCCTCGCTGAGGGTGCCGAACGTGCGGTCCGAGAGGTGGTCGACCTGCAGCTGCTGCATCAGCAGCCTGGCCCGGTCGTGGTCGAGCTCGTCGTAGGCCTCACGCCAGCGTCCCATCACGGCGTAGGCGGCCGAGACCACGACGTCGGAGACGCGTTCGGTGCGCGGGATCCGGTCGGCGAGCGCTGCGGAGGTCACCCCGATCCGGGGACGCAACTCGAAGACGTCCACCCCTCCGAGCGTCTCGCCGAGGATCGACGCACTACCCCTGGACGGGTGCCACTGCGCGCTGAGCACCTGCAGCATGGTGGTCTTGCCGGCACCGTTGGGGCCGATCACCACCCAGCGCTCGCCCTCCTCCACCGTCCAGCTCACGTCGTTGAGCAGGGTCGCCCCGGAACGGACGATCGAAACACCCTGCAACTCGACGACGCTCATGCGGCCAAACTTACCGATTCCCGCGCGCCGAACCGTCGTGTACGCGCGGGGATACCTCCGAAGTCAGGCGCCGGTTGAGTGCAGGCCGCCGTCGACGTGGATCATCTCGCCGGTTGTGGCGGGGAACCAGTCGCTGAGCAGGGCGACCACCGCCTTCGCGGTCGGGTCGAGATCCCGGGGATCCCAGCCGAGTGGCGCCCGGGTTCCCCAGATCGCGTTGAACTCCTCCGAGCCCGGAATGGCCTTCTTCGCGATGGTCTCCAGCGGGCCGGCGGCCACCAGGTTGCAGCGGACGCCGTCAGGCCCGAGGTAGCGGGCGAGGTAGCGCGACGTGCTCTCCAGTGCGGCCTTCGACACGCCCATCCAGTCGTAGGTAGGCCAGGAGACGGTCGCGTCGAAGGTCATCCCCACGATCGAGGCCTTCTCCGCGAACAGCGGCTTGCACGCCATGGCCAGGCTGACCAGGGAGTACGCAGAGACGTGCACGGAGAAGCCGACGTCGCTGAACGGCGTCGAGAGGAACTTGCCGCCCAGGGCGGTCTCCGGGTTCGCGAAGGCGATCGAGTGCACGACGCCGTCCAGGTGGTCGAAGTGCTCGCCGAGGCGGTCGGCGAGGGTCTCGAGGTGCTCGGCGTTGCTCACGTCCAGCTCCAGCAGTGGCGGCTCGGGATCGAGCCGGCGCAGCACGCGGGCGGTGAGGCTCATCGCACGGCCGAAGTTCGACACCACGACGTTGGCGCCCTCCGCCTGGGCGATCTCGACCACGCGGTAGCCGATCGAGGTGTTCATCGTCACCCCGGCGACCAGGATGTTCTTTCCCTCCAGGATTCCCATGTCGATGCCCCTCAGTGGCCCATGCCAAGGCCGCCGTCGACCGGGATCACGGCGCCGGAGATGAAGCCCGCCTGCTCCGAGGCGAGGAAGGCCACCGCGGAGGCCACCTCGGCCGGCTGGCCCAGCCGCGCCGCCGGAATGGACGCCAGGTACTTCGCGATCACGTCCTCGGGCAGCACTGCGGTCATGTCGGTCTCGATGAAGCCGGGCGCGACCACGTTGGCGGTGACGCCACGGCTGCCCACCTCACGGGTCAGCGAGCGGGCCATGCCCACCATCGCCGCCTTGGAGGCCGAGTAGTTCACCTGGCCGGCCGATCCGTACAGGCCGACCACAGAGCCGGTGAACACGATCCGGCCCCATCTGCCCCGGATCATGCTCTTCACGGCCCGCTTCGCGACCCGGAAGGCGCCAGTGAGGTTCACGTTGATCACCGCGTCCCAGTCCGCGTCCGTCATGCGCAGGATCAGCGTGTCCTTCGTGATCCCGGCGTTCGCGACCAGGATCTCGACCGGGCCGTTCGCCTCCTCCGCGGCCTTGAACGCGGCCTCGACCTGGTCGGCGTCAGTCACGTTGCAGGTGACGCCGAGGACGCCCTGCGGAGGCTCGCCGCCCATGTCGAAGCTGGCCACCCTGTGGCCGGCGGCCAGGAACCGTTCGACGATCGCCGCGCCGATGCCCCGGTTACCACCGGTCACGACCACGCTGCGGGCAACTTCATTCGTTGAGGTTTCAGTCACGGCCGCAACGGTAGCGACAACCCTCGCGGCGCGACAGCGCCGACACGGCGGAAGTCCCCATGCCGACATTTGTAGGATCCCGACAATCTCGACCCGCCGCGGGTCGCGATGGCCCCGGGTGCGGCGGACGCGGGCCCTCGGCCTAGTCTTGTGGGGTGAGTCCGGCCAAGCTGCGCAAGCCGGCGCTGATCACCAGCGCCCGGTTCGGCAGGACGCTGGACACCGACGCCCGCCGTGTGCGCTACCTGTGGACGATGGGCGTCCGGGTGGCCTGCTTCATCGCCGCCACCCTGACGCCGCTGCCGTGGAACCTGTTGCTGCTCCTCGCCGCCGCCGTCCTGCCCGCCTTCGCCGTGATGCTTGCGAACGCGATCGACCAGCGCAGCCTGCCCGAGCCCGAGCAGGCCGAGACCGAGCGGCCGGCGCTGCCCGGGGCCGAGACCGTCGGCGGCACGGTGGAGGACGAATGATGCTGCTCTCCGCGCCGATGGGCGCCCAACCCGGTGGACGCCGACTGTGGCTGCGCTGGCTGGCGCTCGCTGTCTTCGTGGTCGCGCTGGCGATCGCGTTCGTGAACCTCGGCTTCTGGCAGCTCGCCCGGCTGGACCAGCGGCGGGCCATGAACAACTCGGTGGTCGCCCACGAGAACTCGACCCCGGTGAGCTTCGATTCGGTGTTCAACCGCACCATCGTCGAGGCCGACCAGTGGCAGCGGGTGAGCGTGCAGGGCAGCTTCGACGCCGAGCACCAGTACCTGGTCCGGTACCGCTCGAACGGCGAGCAGTCGGGCTATGAGGTGATCACCCCCCTGCACACGACCACGGGTGCATGGGTGCTCGTCGACCGCGGCTTCGGGGTGAAGCCCAACGACGCCGACTACCCGACCACCCTGCCTGCTCCCCCCTCCGGCCAGGTCAGCATCACCGGCTACGTCCGCCGCGACGAGCAAGGTAGCCAGGACGCGATGACACCGGTACAGCCGTCCAACACGATCCGGCTGGTGAACTCGGCAGCCCTGGCGGCCACCCTGCCGTACCCCCTGGTCAACGGCTTCATCTCCGTGATCGAGATCACGCCGGCGCAGCAGGGCGAGCTGGTTCCCGTGCAGCCTCCGGCGCTGACTGAGGGAAATCACTTCTCCTATGCGATTCAATGGTTCACGTTCGCCGGAATGGCCGGCGTCGGACTGGTGGTGCTGATCCGTTCGGACCTCCGCGCTGCCCGCCGTCCAGCAGCTCCGCAGTCCGGCGGGGAAGAGGAGACCTGATGAGCAGGATCTGGGTCGTTTCGGTGGGGCTCGTCGCCCTGCTGGCCGCCTGTGGTTCGACGACACCGGCCGGCCCGGCCGCAACCCCCGCGCCGACGCTGGCGGGGACGTCGTGGACCGTCACGGCGATCAACGGGACCGCGCCGATCAGCGGGAACGAACCCACCATGGAGTTCAGCGACACCACCGTCACCGGGTCAGCCAGCTGCAACCGCTACAACGCCGCCTTCACCCAGGACGGGTCGAAGGTGACGATCACCCCTGGCGTCACGACCGCGATGGCGTGCGGCGCGGACGTGATGACCCAGGAGCACGCCTTCACCGTCGCGCTCACCCAGGTGAGCGGCGCCCGCACCACCGGCGAGGGCGCCGAGCTCACCGACGGCGCCGGAACGGCCGTGCTCAGCCTGGCCAGGATCACCGACAAGCCGCTCGAGGGCACCACCTGGACGCTGACCGGGATCATCAGCGGCGAGACGGTGGCCTCCCCGGTCGCGGAGAGCACGGTGACCCTGAAGATCGCCGACGGGCAGCTCTCCGGCAAGGCGTGCAACACCTTCCGCGGCTCCGTGACCTCCGCCGACGGCAGCTTCAAGGCCGGCCCGCTGGCGAGCACGAAGATGGCCTGCGCCTCGACGGAGCTCAGCAAGCAGGAGACCACCGTGCTGGCCACGCTCCAGGCCGCCACCGGCTACACGATCAAGGGCAACGAGCTGACCATCACCGCCGACGACGGCACCGGCCTGGTCTTCACCGCGAAGTAACCGTGGGCATCGAGGCCGGGCTCGATCTGCTGGCCTGCCCCCGCTGCGGGAGCGGGCTGGATCTGGTCGCCGCGGGCGCCGGACGCGCGCTGGCCTGCGCGTCCGGCCACTCCTTCGACGTGGCGAAGCAGGGCTACGTGAACCTGCTGGGTGGTCCCGAGCCGGGCAACGCCGACACCGCGGCGATGCTGGCCGCGCGGCAGCGCGTGCACGCGTCCGGGTTGTTCGAGCCCGTGGCAGCGGAAGTCGCGACCCACCTCGTGGGCCGGCCCCGCGTGCTCGAGGTGGGGGCGGGCACGGCGTACTACCTGGCCCGGGCCCTCGGCGACGACGACGCGGGCGTGGGGATCGCACTGGACGTGTCGAAGGCCGCTGCCAGGGTCGCCGCCCGCGCCGACCGCAGGATCGCCGCCGTGGTCGCGGACGTCTGGTCCGCCCTGCCGCTCGCCCACCACTGCCTGGACGCCGTCCTGTGTGTCTTCGCGCCCCGCAACCTCGCCGAATTCGCCCGGGTGCTGCGTCCGGACGGACGGCTGGTGGTCGTGACGCCGAGGCCCGAGCACCTCGCCGGCCTGCGCGATCGGCACGGGCTGCTCGAGGTGCCGGCGGGCAAGGCCGACCAGCTCGCCGCCGCGGCGGCGGAGTTCTTCGAGCCGGTGGCCAACTCCGGTCTCGTCCGGGCCGCCGACGTGGACGCTGCGCTGGCCGCGGACGTGATCGCGATGGGCCCGAACGCCTTCCACCGCGTTCCCGACGACGTCACAGCGGGCAGCATCGTCGTCGCCGTCAACATCCAGGTCTTCCGACCGCTCGCCCCCACCGCCGCCTGAGCAGGTCCCCGGCCCGGGCTCGCGTCGCGGACGGCACGGAGCGCGATCGCCGGATTTCCTGCAAGATGGCCCCTGTGACCACCTGGCCGAGCGCGGAAGCGGAGCGACTGCTGGCCGACCTGGTCACCCATCTCGGCCCACAGTTCTCGCACGCCCAGGCCCTGCGCCGCGAGCTGCACCGCCACCCCGACCTGAGCGGGGCGGAACGGCCGACGGCCGAACGCCTCCGTCACGCCCTGCCGACCCTGAAGCCCCACCGCGTCGCCGACACCGGATTCCTGGTCCGGGTGGGCCCGCCGGGGCCCTCCATCGCACTGCGGGCCGAGCTCGACGGCCTGCCGGTCGCCGAGCGCACCGGGGTGGAGTGGGCCTCAGCGAACGACGCCATGCATGCCTGCGGCCACGACGTCCACATGGCGGCGCTGTGGGCGCTGCTGCAGGCCGCGCGGCACGTGGAGCTGCCGGTGGGCCTGGTCGGGCTGTTCCAGCCCCGCGAGGAGATCCAGCCGTGCGGCGCGGAGGACGTGGTGACGTCCGGCCTGCTGGCCGAGCAGGAGGTGCGGGCCGTGATCGGCGGTCACGTGCAGCCCCGGGTGCCCGCAGGGGTGGTCAGCACCGGCGTCGGAGCGGTCAACGCCGCGGCGGACCAGTTCGACATCACCGTGCACGGCCAGCCGGGGCACAGCGCCTACCCGCACGTCGCCCTCGACCCGATCCCCGCCCTGGCCGCGATCGTGCTCGGCTTGCAGGAGCTGGTGGGACGCACGATCGACCCGATCCACCCCGCGGTGATCACGGTCGGGCGCATCCACGCAGGGACCGCGCCCAACATCATTCCCGAGAGCGGCTCGGTACAGGGCGTGATCCGAACCATGAACGAGGCCGACCGCACCCACCTGCATGCGGCGATCCGGAGGCTGGCCGAGCACACCGCCTCCGCGCGCGGGGCCCGCGCGGAGGTCGACATCATCGTCGGCGATCCGATGCTGAACAACGATCGGCGCCTGGTCCAGTTCGTCGACCCGCTGCTCACCCACCTCGGCCTGCCGGTCGCGCACGAGCCGTTCCGCTCCTGTGGCGCCGACGACTTCTCCCACTACTCCCGGATCGCGCCGATCCTGATGATGTTCGTCGGCACGGGCGGCCCTGCCGGCAGCGGCCGGCATCGCGTCGGACTTCACCACCCCACGTTCCTGCCGCCGGAGGAGTCGATCCGGCAGCTCGCGCTGGCGCTGGCCGCGGGCTACGTGGGCGCGGCCCAACTCGCCCGCTGACGCCCCGTCCCGACACGCCGGATCAGACGGCCTCGGCGAACGCCTCGGCGAGGATGTCCATGGCCTCCTCGAGCAGGTCGTCGGAGATGACCAGCGGTGGCAGCATCCGGATCACATTGCCATAGGTGCCACAGCCCAGCATGAGCAGGCCGCGGCGGGCACAGCCGGCGAGGACAGCCTTGGTCAGCGCGGCGTCCGGGGTCTTCGAGCCGTCCGGACGCACGATCTCGACGGCCATCATCGCGCCTCGCCCCCGCACCTCCCCGATCTGGGGGTGGATGGTCGCGAGGTGGCCCAGTCGCGCCGACAGCGTCGTGCCGATCTGCCGGGCCCGTCCCGCGAGGTCCTGGGCACGCATCATCCCGATCGCGGCCAGCGCTGCCGCGCACGAGATCGGGTTGCCCCCGAACGTGCCGCCCAGCCCGCCGACCACCGGGGCGTCCATGATCTCTGCCCTGCCGGTGAGGGCAGCCAGCGGCAGCCCGCCGCCGAGGGCCTTCGCCGTGGTGACCAGGTCGGGCACGATCCCCTCGTGTTCGCTGGCGAACCAGTCGCCGGTGCGGCAGAACCCGGTCTGCACCTCGTCGGCGATGAGCACCACGCCATGCGTGGCGCACCAGTCCGACAGCAACGTCAGGAAGCCCGGAGCCGGCACGATGAAACCGCCCTCGCCCTGGATCGGCTCGATCAGGACCGCCGCGACGTGCTCCTCCCCCACCTGCACGTGCACCTGCGCGGCGAACTCGGCGAACGCCTCCTCCGCGCAGTGCTCGGGGCCGGTGGGCCAGCGGTAGGGGTACGCCATCCCCATCCGGTAGATCTCGGGGGCGAACGGTCCGAACCCGTCCTTGTACGGCTGTACCTTCGCGGTCAGCGCCATGGTCAGGTTGGTCCGGCCGTGGTAGGCGTGGTCGAAGGCGATCACCGCCTGGCGTCCGGTGTAGGCCCTGGCCACTTTCACGGCGTTCTCGACCGCCTCCGCGCCGGAGTTGAACAGCGCGGAGCGCTTCTCGTGGTCGCCAGGGGTGAGCTCGGCGAGCTGTTCGCACACCTCGACGTAGCCGGCGTAGGGGGTCACCATGAAGCAGGTGTGCGCGACCCGGGACGCCTGCTCCTTGACCGCTGCCACCACGGCCGGTGCCGCATGGCCGACGGACGCCACGGCGATGCCGGAGCCGAAGTCGATCAGCTGGTTGCCGTCCACGTCGACGAGAATGGCCCCGTCCCCGCGGTCGATGTACAGGTCGTTGCCGACGCTCACCGCCGACGAGACGGACGCCTTGCGGCGTTCCGCCAGTGCCCGGGATGCGGGCCCGGGCAGCTCGGTGAGCAGGAGCCGCTCCTGGGTGAGGGATTGCTCGTTCACCGGTCCTCCATTCCCCACGCCGAGCTGTAGCCCTCCGGCGCCGGCCCGGCCAGCAGGTCAAGGAACGGCACCGCGTCGAACGACTCGGGGCCGCGTACACCCGTCCCCGACCACGCCCCGGTGGCCAGCAGCTCCAGCGCCACCACCGGGTTGATCGCGGTCTGCCAGACCACGCACTGGGCACCGTAGTTGGCCATCGACCACTCGTTGTCGACCACGTGGTGAAGGTAGGTCCGGCGCGGCTGCCCGTCGGTGCCGGTGCCGGTGACGTAGAGGCCGGCGCAGGTCTTGCCGGTCATCCGCGGCCCGATCGTGGCCGGGTCGGGCAGCACGGCGGCGACCACGTCGCGCGGTGACACCTCGACGCCCTTCACCCGCACCGGTGCGGTCCGGTCCAGCCCGAGGGCGTGCAGCGTCTTCAGGACGCCGATGAACTCATCACCGAGGCCGTACTTGAAGGTGACCCGCTTCGCGTCCACCCACCGCGGCATCAGGAGCACTTCCTCGTGTTCGACGTTCACGCACTCCACGGGCCCGATCCCCTCGGGGAACTCGAACACCTCGGGCTCGCTGAACGGCGCGGTGGTGTACCACTCGCGGCCCTTCTCCCAGATCACCGGCGGGTTCAGGCACTCCTCGATGGTGGTCCAGATCGAGAAGCTGGGTGCGAAGATCTCCTGGCCGTCCTCGTCGCGCACGACCAGGTTGGCGCCGTCCCGGGTGCCGAGCTCATCGATCTCCGAGAACAGGTGGTCGGCTGCATAGCGCGCGAACACGTCCGAGAGGCCGGGCTCGACGCCGATCCCGACCAGGGCCAGCCGCCCGGCGGTCTCCCACTGGGACGCCTGGGCGAACTGCTCGTCGCCGAGCTTCACCCCGACGTCGCCGTACGGGTTCTCCGGGTGCGGGTGGGAAAGGCTCATCGCCATGTCGAGGTAGTCCGCGCCGGCGGCGAACGCCCCCTCGAACACGCTCATCACGAACCTCGGGTCGACTGCGTTCAGCACGTGGGTGATCCGGTGCTCGCGGGCCAGTGCCGCAACCGAGGCCGGATCGGACGCATCCACGTGCGCGGCGACGAAGCGCTCCCCTCCCCCCGCGGCTGCGACACTCGCCTCTGCTCTGGTGAGGTCGTAGTCGGCCATGACCATCACCTCGAAGAAGCTCCTCCGGGCGGCGATCCGCGCCACCGCGTCGCCGACTCCTCCGGAGCCCACCACCAGAATGCGCATCTAGGGCGCCACCTTTCTCCTCCGAGCGCCGATCGCCTGCGCGATCCCGACGATCGCCAAGGCGCCGACGAACATGACGGTGCCGATCACGTTGATCTGCACCGGGGTGCCCCGCTGGGACGCGCCCCACACGTACATGGGGAACGTCACGGTCGTGGCACCGGCATTGAAGTTGGTCACGATGTAGTCGTCGAAGCTCAGGGCGAAGGCGAGCAGTGCGCCCGCGGCGATACCCGGCGCGACCAGCGGGAACGTGACCCGCCAGAACACCTGCGACGGCCGCGCGTACAGGTCGGCCGCGGCCTGTTCCAGCGCTGGGTCGAGGGAGGCCACCCTGGCCTTCACCGTCGTGATCACGAACGAGAGCGTGAACAGGATGTGCGCGATCAGGATCGTGCCCTGGCCGGACGGAATACCCATGGCCACGAACAGGGTGAGCAGCGAGGAGCCCATCACGACCTCGGGCGTGGCCATCGGGAAGAACACCAGCAGATTGGTCGCCCCGCGGCCACGGAACCGGTAGCGGCCCAGTGCGAACGCCGCGGCCGTCCCGATCACGGTGGCCACCAGCGACGACACCACTGCCACCCACAGGCTGAGCCCGAGGGCTTCGCACATGCCCGCGCTGGCGCAGGGGTGCAGCCAGGCGTCCAGGGAGAACTCGTTCCACTGGTAGTTGTACCGGCCGCTGGGCTTGTTGAACGAGAACACCGTGACCACGACGTTCGGCATCAGGATGTAGGCCATCACCAGCAGGCCGACGATGATCACGAGGTTGCGCCGGAGCCACGCCATCAGACCAGCTCCTCGGTACCGGCGATGCGCACGTACACGCCGACCAGGATGATGATCGTGATCATCAGGATGAAGGACAGCGCCGCAGCGGTCGGGTAGTCCAGCACACGCAGGAACTGTGCGTCGATGACCTGACCGATCATCACGGTCTGGGTGTTGCCGAGCAGCTTGGAGTTGATGTAGTCGCCGGCGGCAGGGATGAAGGTGAGCAGTGTGCCCGAAACCACCCCGGGCAACGACAGCGGCCAGATCACCCGCCAGAACGTGTGCCAACCGTTCGCGTACAGGTCACCGGCGGCGTCCAGCAGCCGGGTGTCGAGGCGTTCCAGCGAGGCGTACAGCGGCAGCACCATGAACGGCAGGAAGTTGTAGACGAGGCCGGAGACGACGGCGAACGGCGAGAACAGCAGGGTGTCGTTGTTGGTCAGTCCGACCGCCTGCAGGACGCTGGTCAGCCCGGTCGCCCGGAAGAACCCGGTCACCGGGCCGGTGTCGGTGAGGATGATCTGCCAGGCGAGGGTGCGGATCAGGAAGTTCGTGAAGAACGGCGCGACCACCAGGACGAGCAGCGCGTTCTTGTACTTCCCCGAGCGGTGCGCGATGAACCAGGCCAGCGGGTAGCCCAGCAGCAGCGTCCCCACGGTCGCCGTGGCCGCGTAGCCGAAGGAGCGCAGGAAGTGCGGCCAGTACCGCGCCAGCGCATCGGCATAGGTCTGGAAGTTCCAGGTGAGGGTGTAGCCGTTGTCGATGTCGCCGGTCTGCAGCGACTGGGACGCCAGCGAGATGGTCGGCACCACGAAGAACACCGTCAGCCAGAGCATCGCGGGGGTGAGCAGCAGGACCGGAACGAAGTAGCCGCGGCGCCGGCTGGACCGGACCGGACGGACGCCGCCGATCGGGTGGGCGAACGCCATCAGAGCGCCTCCGACACCACGAACGACTGGTGCGGATCCCAGCCCAGCACCACCGCGTCGCCGGGCCGGGCGCGCAACGAGCCGTCGTTGGGCCGGGTGACAGTGAGCTCCTGCCCCCAGGGCATGGCCACGAGGTAGGTGGTGGCCACGCCGGTGAAGGAGGCATCGGTGACCGTGCCGCCGAGCCGGTTCGCGCTCGGGGCTTCGTCCGGGGAGAGGATCCGCAGCTTCTCCGGGCGGATGCCCAGGTGCACGGAAGGGGCACCCTCGGCGAACCCTCCGTCCAGCGGCATGCCCTTGGGCAACTGGGCGCGTTCCACCACGAGGCCGTTGCCGTGGGCGTGCGCGGTGACGAACTCGCCACCGGGATCGCTGAAGCCCTCCAGCGGCAGCAGGTTCGACTGGCCGAGGAAGCTCGCGACGTAGGCCGTCGCCGGGCGGTCGTAGAGCGCGGCCGGCTCGCCCACCTGCTCCAGGTGGCCGGCATTCATCACCGCGACCGTGTCGGCCATCGTCATGGCCTCCTCCTGGTCGTGGGTGACGTGGATGAAGGTGATCCCGACCTCCTGCTGGATCCGCTTCAGCTCGATCTGCATCTCGCGGCGCAGCTTCAGGTCGAGTGCGCCCAGCGGCTCGTCCAGCAGCAGCACCTCGGGACGGTTCACGATCGCCCGGGCCAGGGCGACGCGCTGCTGCATGCCGCCGGAGAGCTGCCGCGGGCGCTGCCGGGACCGGTCGGCCAGCTGAACCAGTTCGAGGGCCTCCATGGAGCGCTGCTTCCAGTCGGCCACCTTCAGCTGGCGCAGGCCGAAGCCGACGTTGTCGAGCACGCTCAGGTGCGGGAACAACGCATAGCTCTGGAAGACGGTGTTCACCCGACGCTGGTAGGCCCTGGTCGCGGTGATGTCCTCGTCACCGAGGTAGATCCGGCCCGCGGTGGGCTCCTCCAGCCCCGCGACCATCCGCAGGGTCGTTGTCTTGCCGCAGCCGGAGGGTCCCAGCAGGGCGAAGAAGGACCCTGCGGGCACCTCGAGGTCGATCCCCGCCACCGCGACGAAGTCGTCGAAGTGGCGGGTCAGTCCGACCAGGCGGAGCGGTCCGGAGGACGTCGTGGGCTTCGTCATCGCCTAGCCCGTTACCACGGCCTGGAACTGGCGGTTGAACGCGGTCTCCTCGTCCGCGGTGAGCGCCCGGAAGACCTGCGCCTTCGCCAGGATCGCCTCGCTGGGGAAGATCAACTCGTTGTTGGCGACCTCCGGATCCTTCTTCACCAGGATCGGCTTCACCCCTGCGACCGGCGGAATGTAGTTGACGTAGTCGGCCACCTTCGCCATGACCGCCGGGTCGTAGTAGTAGTTGATCAGGCGCTCGGCGTTCTTCTTGTGCTGGGCGAGGTTCGGGATCACGAAGTTGTCGGAGAACATCGGGATGCCCTGGTCGCCCAGCGTGTAGCCGAGGCTCGGGTTGTCCGCCCGGAGCTGCACCACGTCGCCGGTCCAGGCCAGGCAGGCAGCAGTGTCCCCGGAGGCGAGCGGCTTGGTGTACTCGTTGCCGGTGAAGCCCTTGATCTGGCCGGAGTCCTTGGCGTCCTGGATCACCTGCAGCGCAGCGGCGAACTGCTCGGCGGTGACGTTGGCGAGACTCACGCCCTGCTCGATCAGCACCACGCCCACGGTGTCGCGCATCTCGGTCAGCATGGTCACCTTGCCCTTCAGTGCGGGGTCGTGGAGCAACTGGTCGACGCTGGTCACCTTGCGTCCACCGGTGGCCTTCGGGTTGTAGGCGATCCCGACGAATCCGCTCTGCCAGGGCAGCGAGTACACCCGGCCGTTGTCGAACGGGACGCTCTTCAGCGACGGCTCGAGGTTGGACAGGTTGGGGATGTTGTCGTAGTTGAGCGGCTGGAGGTAGCCGAGCCGGGCGAGCCGGGCGACCATCCAGTCAGTGCTCACCCAGGTGTCGCGTCCGGTGTCCTGGCCGGCCTCGAGCAGCGGGCGCACCTTGGCGAAGAACTCGTCGTTGTCGTTGTAGTCCTCGTTGTAGTTGACCTTGATGCCGGTCTGCTTGGTGAAGCCCTCGATGCTGGGGTGCTTGCCCGCATCGTCGACGTCGATGTACTCGGGCCAGTTCGACCAGTTCACGACCTTGTCGGTGTCGGAGAGGTCCTCGGCGGCCTTCGGCGTGGCCGCGGACGCCGTACCGGAGTCCGTGGACTTGCGTCCGGCCGAGCCACAGGCGGTCAGCAGCCCGGCAGCCGCGACGGCGGCGAAGCCGGTCAGCGCACTGCGGCGGGAAATCGTCGCGCGGGCGAAGGACGTCAGCAACGGGTCGGGTCGGTCGGGCATGTCGCCTCTCTTTCTCGGTTCTTCTCAGGAGTCGATGTTCGCCATCACATGCTTGATCCGGGTGTAGTCCTCGAACCCGTACATGGACAGGTCCTTGCCATAGCCGCTGCGCTTGAAGCCGCCGTGCGGCATCTCGGCGACCAGCGGGATGTGAGTGTTGATCCAGACGCAGCCGAAGTCGAGCTCCTTGCTCGCCCGCATGGCGCGACCGAAGTCCTTCGTCCAGACGCTGGACGCGAGGCCGTACTCGACGTCGTTCGCCCAGCGGATGGCCTGGTCCTCGTTGCTGAACGACTGGACCGTGATCACCGGGCCGAAGATCTCGGACTGGATCGCCTCGTCGTCCTGGCGGAGTCCGGACACCACGGTCGGGGCGTAGAAGTACCCATCCCCGAGGGTCCCGAGGCGCTCTCCCCCGGCCACGAGGCTCGCGTGATCGGGCAGCCGGTCGATGAATCCGGAGATCCGGCCGAGCTGAGCGGCGTTGTTCACCGGGCCGAACAGTGCGTCCGGATCGTCGGGCGGGCCCACCACCGTGCCTGCGGCGAACTCGGCCAGCGCCGCGGCGAAGTCGTCGTGGATGCGCTCGTGCACGAGAATCCGGGTCGCGGCCGTGCAGTCCTGGCCGGCATTGAAGAAGCCCGCGACGCCGAGGCCCTCGACGGCCGCTTCGATGTCTGCGTCGTCGAAGACGATGCAGGGCGCTTTGCCTCCGAGTTCGAGATGGACGCGCTTGAGCGACCTGGCGGCACTGCTCGCCACTTCCGCCCCGGCCCGCACCGATCCCGTGATGGCCACCAGTGCGGGGGTCGGGTGCTCCACGACGAGCCGGCCGGTGTCCCGGTCGCCCGTAACCACGTTCAGTGCGCCGGGCGGCAGGAACTCGGCGGCCAGTTCGGCCAGCAGCAGCGTGGTCAGCGGGGTCGTCTCGGCCGGCTTCAGCACGACCGTGTTGCCGGCGGCAAGGGCGGGGGCGATCTTCCACACCGCCATCATCACCGGGTAGTTCCAGGGCGTGACCTGACCCACGACGCCGATCGGTTCGCGCCGGATCCAGGAGGTGTGCCCAGCCATGTACTCCGCTGCGGCGCGTCCCTCGAGCACCCGCGCCGCACCGGCGAAGAACCGGAGCTGGTCGACCATCGGCGGGATCTCCTCCGATGCGGTCAGGCTGAGCGGCTTCCCGGTCTGGCTGGCCTCCAGGGCGACGATGTCGTCCGCCCTTGCCTCGATCGCGTCCGCGAGCTTCAGCAGCGCGGCCTGCCGCTCGCCGGGCGTCGTGCGTCCCCAGCTGGTCCGGAAGGCCGCATCCGCAGCGGCGTACGCGGCATCCACGTCGGAGGCGGCCGACACCGGAGCCCGGGCGATCACCGCCGCCGTCGCGGGATCGATCACCTCGGTGAAGGAGTCAGTGGCGGCGTCGACGTAGCCGCCGCCGATGAAGTTCTGCAACCGCCTGGCGTCTGTCATCCGTCCCTCCGATCCGCGGTCCTGGTTGAGCATCTTTGACGATGCGCAGCCTAATCCGCAATTGTTTCGACCCGATTACCACGAATATCGTGGTTTCAGAGTTTGCCAACTCCGACTATCGCAGGGCAAGATCTGGAGCCATGGCGAGAACACGTACGTCAACTGCCACTCTCGAGCGGCCCGCACCGGTCTTGGACGATGTCGGGAAGCGGATCATCGAGCTGCTGCAGACCGACGGTCGCAGGCCGTTCGTGAGCATCGCCGGCGAGGTCGGGCTGTCGGAGGGGGCAGTCCGTCAACGCGTGCAGCGCCTGATCGAGTCGGGCGTGATGCAGATCGTCGCGGTGACCGACCCGCTCGTGGTGGGCTTCACCCGTCAGGCCATGATCGGGATCCGGTCCCACGGCGACGTCAGCCCGATCGCGGCCAAGCTCTGCGAGATCCCTGAGATCGACTATGTGGTCACCACGGCCGGAAGCTTCGACCTGCTGGTCGAGGTGGTCTGCGAGGGCGATGCAGAGCTGCTCGACCTGCTGATGACCCGGATCCGCACCATCCCCGGTGTGACCGACACCGAGACCTTCGTCTACCTGAAACTCAACAAGCAGCACTACGACTGGGGCACCCGATGAGCCAGCAGACCACCCGCACCGGCACTCCGCTCACCGACGCGGCGCGCGACCACCTGTGGGGACACTTCACCCGCCACTCCGTGTACGAGCCGACCGCGGACGGAGGGCTCGGCGCGCAGGTACCGGTGATCGTGCGCGGCCAGGGGCACCGGATCTGGGACGACCGCGGACGGGAGTACTTCGACGGACTCGCCGGGCTGTTCACCGTCCAGGTCGGGCACGGGCGCACCGAGCTGGCCGAGGCGGCAGCCGAGCAGGCCGCGAAGCTGGCGTTCTTCCCGCTGTGGAGCTACGCGCACCCGACGGGCATCGAACTCGCCGAGCGGCTGGCCGGTTACGCCCCCGGCGATCTGAACCGGGTGTTCTTCACCACCGGCGGCGGCGAGGCCGTGGAGTCGGCCTGGAAGCTCGCCAAGCAGTACTTCAAGCTCACCGGCAAGCCGGGCAAGACCAAAGTGATCTCCCGGTCGATCGCGTACCACGGCACGCCGCACGGCGCGCTGTCGATCACCGGCATCCCTTCGGCGAAGGCGCCGTTCGAGCCGCTGGTGCCGGGCGCGCTGAAGGTGCCGAACACCGGCTTCTACCGGGCCCCGGAGCACCTGCGCGACGACGAGTACGCGTTCGGCCAGTGGGCCGCGGACCGGATCGCGGAGGTGATCGAGTTCGAGGGACCTGACACCGTGGCCGCGGTGTTCCTCGAGCCCGTGCAGAACTCGGGCGGCTGCTTCCCGCCGCCGCCAGGCTACTTCGAGCGGGTTCGTCAGATCTGTGACGAGTACGACGTGCTGCTGGTCTCGGACGAGACGATCTGCGCCTTCGGCCGAATCGGCTCGATGTTCGCCTGCGACGACTTCGACTACGTGCCCGACATCATCACCTGCGCAAAGGGGATGAGCAGCGGCTACTCCCCGATCGGGGCCATGATCGCCTCCGAGCGGCTGTTCGAACCGTTCCGGCACGGCACCACCTCGTTCGCCCACGGCTACACCTTCGGTGGCCACCCGGTCTCGTCCGCGGTGGCGATGGCCAACCTCGACGTGATGGAGGCCGAGGGCCTCAACGACCGGGTGAAGAACCTTGCACCCGCGTTCCGGGCGCAACTGGACACCCTGCGAGACCTGCCGATCGTCGGCGACGTCCGCGGCGCCGGCTACTTCTACGGCATCGAACTGGTCAAGGACAAGGAGACCAGGGAGACGTTCAACGAGGCCGAGTCGGAGCGGCTGCTGCGCGGGTTCCTCTCGAAGGCGCTGTTCGACGCCGGCCTGTACTGCCGCGCCGACGATCGCGGCGACCCGGTGGTCCAGCTCGCTCCCCCGTTGACGATCGGCGAGCCCGAGTTCGCCGAGGTCACCGGGATGCTGCGCGACGTCCTGACCAGGGCATCCGAGCTGCTGTAGTCCACGGACGCCACCGGACGCCGGCGACACCGCTGGTCCACACTGGAGTAGTGGAGATCGCGATCGGTGGGGACGTCATCCGGCTCGGCCAGCTTCTGAAGTTCGCCAGTGTGGTCAGCGACGGCGGCGAGGCCAAGGCCCTGCTGGCCGCCGGCGCCGTGCGGGTCGACGGCGACGTCGAGACCCGCCGCGGGCGGCAGGTGCCGGTCGGTGCGACGGTCGAGATCGACGGCGGGCAACAGCGCATCACGCTGCACGTCGTTGCCTGAGGGCCGCGGTCAGTCGCGCCCTTCGTCCTTGAGTCGCTGCTTCTCCGCGACCACGTCGCGGTAGGTCTCGCGCTCGCGGACCAGCCACGCCGGCGGATCGGCGATCAGCTCACCGACCTGGTCTGCCGTCAGCGCTTCGGTGACACCGCCGCGCACCAACCCCGATCGGGAGACGCCGAGCTTCTGTGCCACCACGTCGCGCGGGAAGGGGCCGTTGCGTCGCAGCTCCACCAACCACTCCGGCGGATCGCTGCGCAGGGCTTCGAGTTCGTCGCGGGTGATCGGTGAGGTACGGAACTCCTCAGGCGCCGCGGGCAGGTAGATGCCGAGCTTGGCAGCGGCGGTCTGGGGTTTCATCGTCTGGCTCACCGGTGAAGCGTAGCTGGCCGACAGCAGCTAGCCTGCGGGGGTGACCAGTGAGCAGCCGGCCAGGCCCGTCCTTCGGGTGGCTTTCGTGCCCGGTGTGACCCTCACCAAGTGGCGGACGATCTGGCAGGAGCGCTTCCCCCGGGTGCCGCTGGTGGTGCAGGAGGTCACCCAGGCCGGACAGCGGGGCGTGCTGGACTCGGGCGAGGCCGATCTGTGCTTTGCCCGGCTGCCGCTCGAGACCGACGAGCTGCACCTGATCCGGCTCTACGACGAGGTGCCGGTCGCCTGGGTCGCCAAGGATCACGCTGTCGCTGCCGTCGAAGACGTGAGCCTGGAGGAGTTGGCCGACGAGGACTGCCGCACCGAGGTGAACCCGCAGGCGATCGACCTGGTCGCCGCCGGCGAAGCCGTGCTGCTGGTGCCGATGTCGGTTGCACGCTCGCAGAGCCGCCGCGATCTGGTCTACCGTCCGATCCGCGACGGCGAGTCGACGACCGTCGGCCTGGCCTGGAGGGTCGACAACCCCAACGACCTGATCGCCGAGTTCATCGGCATCGTCCGCGGGCGGACGGCGAACAGTTCCCGCACCGTCCGGGAGCGCGGCGACGCGGCGACGAAGAAGCCGGCCAGCACACCGAGGCCGGCCCAGGCGTCGCCTCGCGGACGCTCGCGCGGGCGCCGCTCGCGGTAGGCCTCCTCACCGGGGCAGGGCGAGCGCTCCCGTCGCGGTCACGGCAGCCGCCGCCGCCCAGGCCTGCGGGCGGCAGGCCGCCGGGTAGGGCGTCGGACGCGGCACCTCGTCGTCGGCGTCGCCCCCGTGCAGCTCGGGGACGCGCCACCCGAAGGCCTCCGCTGCCACCAGCAGCTGCTCGGCCAGCCGGCGGGCCGGCTGGTGCAGCCCGGCCCGGGAGAGCCCGAAGATCGCGATGGCGTTGTCGTGGGTCCACACGCTGCCGCCGTGGTACGACAACGGCCAGTAGCCGCTCGCGCCCTTCGACAGCGTGCGGATGCCGTAGCCGGAACTCAGCGAAGGGCCCAGCAGCAGCGCGGCGAGGCCGGTCTCTTCCGCGGGGTCGAGCAGGCCGGTCCCGATGAGGTGGCCGATGTTGCTGGTCAACGAATCCACCGGATGCTTGTGCCGGTCCAGCGCGATCGCAGGGTAACGGCCCTCGACCGTCTCCACCCAGTAGGTCCTGCGGAAGCGCGCGCGCAGGTCGGCTGCCCACCGCCGCAGCTCCGCTGGCCTGGTCCCGGCCTCGCCGACCCCCAGGGCGTCCAGCAGGTCAGCGGCCCCGGTCGCAGCCTCGTAGGCGTAGGCCTGCACCTCGCACAGCGCGATCGGGCCCTCGGCGATCCGTCCGTCGCGCCACTGGATCGAGTCGCCGGAGTCCTTCCAGCCCTGGTTGGCCAGGCCATGGCCGGTCTGGTCCTGGTAGTCCAGAAAGCCGTCGCCATCGGCGTCCCCGAACTCGATGATCCAGCGCAGTGCCGCGTCCAGGTTGGGCAGGAGCGCGCGCACCTGGTCCTCGTCGAGCCCGGCCCGCCAGGCGTCCACCAGCAGGCAGACCCACAGCGGGGTCGCGTCCACGGTGCCGTAGTACAGCGGCGGCAGCTCAACCCCCTCGCCGGGCAGGGTCAGCGCCGCCGATCGCAGCTCGTGCAGGATCTTGCCCGGTTGCTGGGCTGTCGCCGGATCGTCGAGCCTGCCTTGCAGGCGGGCGAGCACCCGCAGCGTCGAGGCAGCGATCGACAGGTCCGCCGGCAGCAGCAGACGGGCGGCCCACAGCGAGTCCCGGCCGAACAAGGTGAGGAACCACGGCGCGCCGGCTGCGTAGAACTGGTCGTCGGGGTGCTCGGGCAGGCACAGCCGGAGGGCGTCGAGATCGCCCAGAGCCGTGCGCAGCCAGCGGCCACCGCGGGGGTCGGACGCGCCGGCGTCGGCGAGGAGGGCAGCCAGCCGACCGTCGCTCGTCCACGGCGCCGGGCTCGTCGGAGCCTGGACGACCAGGCTGTCGTCGACGAGGTCGAGGCTCCAGTGCAGCCGCACTTCCGCACCCGCAGCCACCGTGACCGACCAGCGCAGGACGACCTGGTCGCTCTCCACGGCCAGCTCGGCTCCGGACGCCCGGACGACGGTGCGGGCCGTCCCGGAAGAGGCAACGACCGCATCATCGACCACTCCCAGGTCGAGCGGGGCGGCAGGACTGAGGCCCGCCTTCACGTCCTGCATCGAGCCGAACTCCGGATCCAGCCGCACCTCCAGGCTGGTGGAGATGGTGGCGGCGGTCCGGTTGGCCACCAGCAGGCGCTCGGTCAGCCGTCCCGCCGCGACGACCCGCTCGCGGATCAACCGCACCCGCGGATCAGAACCCGCATCGTCGATACCGCGCAGCAGCCCGATGAACGTGACCGCATCGGCGCCGCGTTCGCCGGTCGAGATCCACTCGATCGGCGAGTCCGGGCAGCTCAGTCGCAGCCGGCCGATGTGCCGCACGTCGCCGTGGTAGACACCCTCGATGGCGTGCTCGCCCATGTCGCCGCCGACGTCGCTCCACACCTGGGTGGGCGCACGCAACGCGATCACTGCGCGATCGAGCAGGGGCTGCAGATGGCTGTCGCCGACAGCGGTCATTCCTTGACTGCTCCTTCAATGGAGTTCATGATGCGGCGCGGGAAGCCGAAGAACGGCACACCAGTGAGGGTAGTCAGCCCGGACGGCCGGGTCGAGACGAAGGATGCTGGATCTGCGGCGCCCGGCTCGCCGGCCGATGCGCTCAGGCCAGGCTGACCAGGTCGGTGTAGTCCGGGTTCCACAGGTCCTCGACGCCATCGGGCAGCAGCAGGACTCGGTCGGGCTGCAGCGCCTCCACCGCGCCCTCGTCGTGCGTGACCAGGATGACCGCGCCGGCATAGGTCCGGATCGCGCTCAGCACCTCGGCGCGGGAGGCCGGGTCGAGGTTGTTCGTCGGCTCGTCCAGCAGCAGCACGTTGGCCGCGGACACCACCAGCATCGCCAGCGCGAGCCTGGTCTTCTCCCCGCCGGACAGCACGCGAGCAGGCTTGTCCACATCGTCCCCGGTGAACAGGAACGAGCCGAGGATCTTGCGCACGTCGGTCTCGGTCATGTCCGGCGAAGCGGTCATCATGTTCTCGAGCACGGTCGCGGACACGTCGAGCGTCTCGTGCTCCTGCGCGTAGTACCCCAGCCGCAGGCCGTGCCCGGCCACGACCTCGCCGGTGTCCGGCTGCTCGATGCCCGCCAGGATGCGCAGCAGCGTGGTCTTTCCTGCCCCGTTCAGGCCCAGCACCACCACGTTCGCGCCCCGGTCGATCGCCAGGTCGACGTCGGTGAACACCTCCAGCGACCCGTACGACTTGCTCAGCTCGGCCGCGGTCAGCGGCACCTTGCCGCACGGGGCGGGCTTCGGGAACCGGATCTTGGCGACCTTGTCGTGCGCCCGCTGCTCCTCCAGCCCACTCAGCAGCTTCTCCGCCCGCCGGGCCATGTTCTGGGCCGCGACCGCCTTGGTCGCCTTCGCGCGCATCTTGTCCGCCTGCGCCATCAGCGCATCGGCCTTGCGTTCGGCGTTCGCGCGCTCGCGCTTGCGGCGCTTCTCGTCGGTCTCGCGCTGCAGCAGGTAGCGCTTCCAGTCCATCGCGTAGATGTCCAGCTCGGCGCGGTTGGCGTCGAGGTGGAAGACCTTGGTGACCGTCGCATCGAGCAGGCCCACGTCGTGGGAGATGACCATCAGCCCACCCGGGTAGGCCTGCAGGAAGCCCCGCAGCCAGACGATCGAGTCGGCGTCGAGGTGGTTGGTCGGCTCGTCCAGGAGCAGGTTGTCCGCGCCGGAGAACAGGATCCGGGCGAGTTCGACCCGACGCCGCTGGCCGCCGGAGAGCGTCCGCAGCTCCTGGCCGAGGACGCGGTCGGGCAGGCCGAGGTTCGCCGCGATCCGAGCCGCCTCCGACTCCGCGCCGTAGCCACCCGCGGCGGCGAGCTCGGCCTCCGCGCGCGCGTAGGACGACATCGCCTTCTCCTGCGCCTCGCCCTCCTCGCTCGCCATCGCCAGCGAGTAGGTGTTCAGCCGACGCAGGATCTGGTCGAGCCCGCGGGCGGAGAGGATCCGGTCCCTGGCGAGCTGGTCGAGGTCACCCGTGCGTGGATCTTGCGGCAGGTAGCCGATCTGGCCCGACCGGCTCACCGTCCCGGCGGCCGGCAGCGACTCTCCGGCAAGGATGCGGGTGAGGGTGGTCTTGCCCGCGCCGTTGCGCCCGACCAGGCCGATCTTGTCGCCCGCAGCCACCTGGAAGGACGCCGGGGACAGCAAAAGGCGGGCTCCCGCCCGCACCTCAAGATCTCGTACCACCAACATCGCCCGGCAAGGTTACCTGAGTCGCGGCGTCCCGCCGGACACCCGACCCGCGGAGGTCAGCGCAGCTGGGTCAGGGTGGACTGGTCATCGACGACGAAGTCCTCGGCGACCGCGGACACGTCGATCACGGTGAGTTCGACCGGGGCGCCGAAACTGGTCAGGAACGCCGTGTCGGCGGCGTCCCTGCCGGTGGCGACGCGCAGCAGGCTCTGGCGCGGCGCGTGCCTGGTGGCGTCCACCACCCACCAGGCCCCATCGACCAGCGCTTCGCAGACCGCATGGAATTCCATCGGGCTGAGCCCCGGAGCGTAAACCGCGGCCAGGCGTGCCGGGACGCCGAGCGCACGCAGCAGGGCGATCGAGAGGTGGGCGAAGTCCCGGCAGACGCCCTGGCGCGCCAGCAACGTGTCCAGTGCGCTGTCGGTGCCGCTGCTGGACCCGCCCACGTAGGCGATCCGCCGATTCACCCACTCCCCCACGGCGACCAGCAGCGACGGCCCTTCCAGCCCGGCGAACTCTGCCGCGGCTGTCGGCGCCAGGCTGTCCGCCTCGCAGTAGCGGCTCTGCCGCAGGTAGTGCAGCCTGTCGAGCTCGGTGGCCGGTGCGGGGTCAGCCAGCCCTCCGGCGACCGCCGCGTAGTCGAGCACCACCGCGTCCCCCTCTGCGTGCACCTGGTGCAGCCGGGTGCCGTGCTCGTCCCGCAGCTCGGTCGGTGGCTCCGGGCGGCCGTCCACCAGGACGCTGATCGACTCGCTGAGCAGCGGTACGCCCGCAGCGACGGCCACACAGAAGACGAGCTCGACCGGCCCCGACAGGCTCAGCTCGAGGTGGCAGGAGACGTTTCGGTTCACCCAGCCATGCTGCCCCAAATTCGTCGGTCCCGAAACCCTATGCTGAACGGCAAGGAGGAACCCGGGTGAACTATCGCAACGTCCAGGCTCCCACGGCCGTCGTGATGGTGCGTCCCCACCGCTTCTCGGTGAATGCCGAGACGAGGCTCGACAACGCCTTCCAGGTGAGTCCGCGGGAACACTCGGTGGACCTGATCGCGAGCGCCGCGAGGGAGGAATTCGACAGTTGCGTCGACGCTCTCGTCGCGACCGGCGTCCGGGTGCACGTGTTCGACGACTTCGGGCAGTTCGACACCCCCGATTCCGTGTTCCCGAACAACTGGTTCTCCACGCATACCGGCGGCCGGATCGCGATCTACCCGATGTACGCGCCGAGCCGCCGACGCGAGCGCCGCAGCGACGTGATCGAGCTGCTGAAGAGCACCTACCGGGTGCAGGAGGTCATTGACTACTCGGGACTCGAGTACGACAACCTGTTCCTCGAGGGCACCGGTGCGATGGTGTTCGACCATCTCGAACGGGTCGCGTACGTGGCCAGCTCGCACCGGGCCGACCCGGTCATCCTGGAACGCTTCTGCACGGCCTTCGGCTACGAGCCGATGGCCTTCCCGACGGCGGACGCGCACGGACGGCCGATCTACCACACCAACGTGCTGATGGCGATCGCCACCGAGTACGCCCTGGTCTGCCTGGCGGCGATCAGCGACGACGCCCGCCGGGCCGAGGTGGCCGGCCGGCTGGCCGACAGCGGTCGCACCGTCCTGGACCTCGACTTCGGGCAGGTCGGGGACTTCGCCGGCAACGCCATCGAGCTGACCGGACGGGACGGGCGCGTCCTGGCACTGTCCGCCCGAGCCGCCGCCGCGCTCACGCCGGAGCAGCGCGCCGTGATCGAGGCGTCAGCGCAGCTGCTGCCGCTCTCGATCCCGACGATCGAACTCGCGGGAGGCTCGGTGCGCTGCATGCTCGCCGGTGTCCACCTGACGCCCCGCTGAGGCGGGCTGATGCCTCGCTCACCACTGCCGCAACGGCACGGGCTGGACGCTGCCTGGGTGCGCACCCCGGACAACCTGCCGGACGCCCCCCGCTGGGCGACGATGCGCGACTTCCTGCGCGACCGGCTGGCGAACGGTGCCCCGGTGGACGAGATGCTGGCCGCGGGTGCGTTCGTCGATCAGGCCGGACGTCCGTGGACCGGCGCGGAGGCGTACCGTCCGCACACCATGGTGTGGTTCCACCGCGAACTGGCCGCTGAACCTCCGGTGCCGTTCGAGGTGATGGTGTTGCACGCCGACGAGCGGCTGGTGGTGGTCGACAAGCCGCACTTCCTTGCCACCACGCCGCGCGGGGTGCACGTGCGCCAGACCGCGCTGGTGCGGCTGCGCGAAGCCCTCGGCCTGCCCGAGCTGGCGCCGGTCCATCGCCTCGATCGGCTGACTGCCGGGGTGGTGGTCTTCACCACCCGACGGGTCTGGCGCGGCCCGTACGCCGAGCTGTTCCGCACCCGGGGGGTGCACAAGACCTACGAGGCGCTGGCGCCGTACGACCCGAGCCTGTCCTTTCCGCGCACGGCGCTCAGCCGCATCGAGAAGCCGCGGGGCAGCCTGCAGGCGCTGCTCGTCGAGGGCGAGCCGAACGCCGAAACCCTGGTCGAACTCGTCGAGGTCCGTGGCCGCCACGCCCGCTATCGGCTCACCCCGCGCACCGGCAAGACCCACCAGCTACGCGTGCAGCTGGCCGGGCTGGGCCTGCCGATCCTGGGCGATCCGCTCTACCCGCACGTCCTGGACGTGGCCGGCGACGATTTCTCCGCCCCCCTGCAGCTGGTGGCTCGCACGTTGTCCTTCACCGATCCGATCGACGACATCCCCCGAGAGTTCAGCAGCCGGCTGGCTCTGGCATGGCCCTGAGTCGCGGTCAGCGCGGCGGAAGCTCGCCGGCCGAGATCGCCTTCCAGTTGGCTGTGAAGTAGTCCAGCTCGGCCAGGGCGGCGGTGATCGTCCGGGCGACCACCCCGGCGTCGATCGAGTCCGGGGCGGTGAAGTCCAGCATCCGCAGGAACGTGCTGGATCCTTCACGAAAAGCCGCTGGCGGGTCGGGCAACAACCCGCCGAAATGGAAGGTGAGGGTGACCTGCTTCTTGCTCACCGACGTGGCGCAGATCCAGTGGTGAAAGTCACCGTTCGCGGCGTAGGTGAGCTTGCCCCACTTGATCGCGGTGTCGAGTTGCGCGGCCTGATGAACGGCCCGGTCCACGGCGATCACGGTCGCCGCCGCATCCGGACGGACCGTCGCCAGGAAGGTCGACAGGGCCGATTCCGTCATGGTGCGCCCCCTCATTCGCCAGCGATGCTGCTCACGCTAGCTGCGGCCTCTGACAACCGGTTCGCCGGGGCGGTGAAAAGATGGCCGGCGTGACCCGCCCGCTGCGCATCCTGTTCTGCACCCCGCAGATCCCCAACAACACCGGCTCCACCATGCGCCTGGCCGCGGTCACCGGCGCCGAGCTGCACCTGGCTCGTCCCCTCGGTTTCGACATGGACGACACCAAGCTGCGCCGGGCGGGTCTGGACTATCGCGACGACGCGGCCACGTTCGTCCACGACTCCCTTGACGCCGCCTACGCCGCCCTGTTGCCGGCCAGGGTGTTCGCCTTCACCGTCCGTGCCGAGACCGCCTACACCGACATCGCCTACCAGCCCGGAGACGTGTTGCTGTTCGGCCCGGAGGACCACGGGCTCGCGCCCGAGGATCTGGACGATCCCCGCGTCACCGAGCGGGTCCGCATCCCGATGCGCGCCGGAATGCGTTCGCTCAATCTCGCCAGCGCCGCCGCCGTCGCGGTCTACGAGGCGTGGCGTCAGTTGGGGCACGTCGGCGCCCGGTAGCGGGCTGGGCTCGTTCTCCCGCCGGGGTCACTCCCCCTTCGCCGGCCGCCCCCGTTTCGGCAGCGGTCCGGCGTCCTTCGGGCTGCGGCCGGCCTTCGCCAGAGCCTGGCGCAGCAACAGTTCGATGTGCGCGTTCACGGAACGCAGGTCGTCGGCGGCCCAGCGCGCCAGGGCCTCGTGCACCGCCGGATCGAGCCGGAGCAGGACGGGCTTGCGCTCCCGTCCGCCCTGACCCGGCTCCGGCGGCGGAACTCCTGTGCTCGCCATCGGCTCAGGTGTACAGCGACCCGGTGTTCACCACGGGCGTCGCCTGCGACGAGCCGCACAGCACGACCAGCAGGTTCGACACCATCGCAGCCTTGCGCTCCTCGTCCAGGGCCACCACGTCGTCGGCCTCCAGCTGCCGCAGCGCACCCTCGACCATGCTCACCGCACCCTCGACGATCTTCTCGCGCGCCGCGATCACGGCAGCGGCCTGTTGCCGCTGCAGCATCGCGTGGGCGATCTCGGGAGCGTAGGCGAGGCTCGAGATCCGTGTCTCGACCACCTCGAGGCCGGCGATGGCGATCCGTGCAGCCACTTCGGCGGCCAGTTCGGCAGCCACCACGTCGGTGGAACCGCGCAGCGACTCCTCACCCGGGCCCGCGTTGTCGTAGGGGTGACTGGACGCGACGTGCCGCAGTGCCGCCTCGGATTGCACCCGGACGAACTCCCGGTAGTCCTCGACGGCGAACACGGCCTTGGCGGTGTCGGCCACCTGCCAGACCACGATCGCGGCGATGTTCACCGGGTTGCCGTCGGCGTCGTTCACCTTCAGTTCGTTGGTCTCGAAGTTGCGGACCTTCACCGACACCTTCCGGCCCATCACGAGCGGCATGTTCAGCTGCAGGCCGCTGCGGCGCAGGGTGCCGACGTAGCGGCCGAAGAACTGCAGAACCCGGGTGTCGCCGGGGCTGACCACGGAGATCCCCGTCGCCAGCAACACGGCCAACACGATGAGCAGCCCTCCGGTGAGCCCGAACCCGGTGCCGTCGCCACCGGCGTCGTCGGTGGTCGCCGCGAGGACGACCAGCCAGATCGCCACTCCGACCAGCACCAGGAAGCCGATCACCGCCGGGCCGCCCGGGACCGACCAGGCACTGCGTTCACTCACCTCGACCCGTGCTCCGTCGTGGCCCACCGGCACGCCGGCGGGCTCGCCGCCCACGGTGTGCGCATCGCGCGGCAGGTCTTGTTCGGTCATCGAGGCTCACTTCCTCCACTAGGAAAACAGATAGCTAAATGATATCAGTTTTCCCGGCGCCGGCAAGACCGCGACCGACCAGCAGCGCCGCCACCACGCCGCCGCTCGCACACAGCAGCAGGTCGAACGCGACGAACCCGCCCAGCAGCAGTGCGACCGTGCCCGACCCGAGCCCCTGAACCGCTTCCGCCACGGCAGCAGGGAAGGTGTCGGCGAGCGCCCAGTAGGCCAGCAGGTCGCTCACCGGCGCGAGCGCGATGCAGGCCCCGATCAGCGCGAAGAAGGTGATCACGAACGCCAACGCAGAGCGCGCCGGGTTGCGCCGCGGCCCGAGCCACACGGTGAGCACGCCGACATAGAGCGCGGTCAGCGGGAAGTCGATGAACAGCGCATAGAGCACTTCCACCACGATCAGGGTCATCGGTCCGAGCCTCGGTTGAAGCACCTCATACGACGGCCCCATCACCAGGGGCGCTGCGGCGATCGCCACCACGCTCAACAACGCCGCCAGGCCGGCCTTACCAGCGAACTCCCGGGTCATGTCCCGCTCCTTCTCCATGTGGAGAAGACCATAGCACGCTATTCTCTCCACGTGGAGAAGCCAGTCCCGGAACGGCTCATCGAAGCCGCCATCGGCCTGCTCGGCACCGATGGCGCCGGCGCGGTCACGGTACGGGCCGTCGAGGCAGCCGCAGGAACCCCGCATGGCAGCGTCCGGCACCACTTCGGCTCGCTGGCCGGCCTGCGCCAGGCCCTCGTCCGGGGGCTGCTCCTCGCCGAGCGCGCGGACAGCCAGGACGCGAGCCTTCCCGACCTCGTCACCCGGTGGACCGGCGCGGGAGCACCGATCGCCAGGGCGCGCTACGAGGTCATGCTGATGGCCATGCGCGACCCGGCGCTCCGGGAGGTCTTCGTGAACGCAAGGGACGATCTGGTCGCGCGCCTGGCGTCGACCGGCGTGCCTCCGTCCGAGGCTCCCGCGCTGGTCGCGATGCTCGACGGCATCGTGCTGGACGCGCTGCTGCGGGGCACGCGGCCGAACCTCGCGCCATGGCAGCGCGCGCTGTCCGGCTCGGCAGGGCCGGGGTCTCTCCCGGAGTGAGGGACGAGGCCCGCGCGCTCAGCTACAGGTTGTAGCCGATCGAGCGAAGCTGCTCCCTGCCGTCCTCGCTGATCAGTTCCAGCGTCCACGGCGGCAGCCACACCCAGTTGATCGTGACCGAGTTGACCAGGCCCTCCAGGGCCAGTTGGGTGTCGTACTCGAGCCGGTCGGTCAGCGGACAGGTGGGCGAGGTGAGGGTCATGTCGATCGTGGCGTTGTTGCCGTCATCGATCGTGACGCCGTAGACCAGTCCGAGGTCGACGACGTTCACCATCAACTCCGGGTCGACGACGTCCTTCATCGCCTCCAGCACATCCTCCTCGGACGGACGCGCGCTCGGGACGGTGTCGGGGAAAGTGTCCTGGACCAGATCCGAGGGACGGGGGTTCTGGGTCATTCGGCTTCCTTCCCTTCCGCAGCAATCGCCTGGGCTGCCGCGTCCGCGAAGGCCAGCCAGCCGAGCATCGCGCACTTCACCCGGGCCGGGAATTGCGACACTCCGACGAAGGCTACCGCGTCCTCCAGGCGGTCCTCGTCGGGCTCCGCCCGGCCCTGGGAGTGCATCATCTCGGTGAACTCCTGCAGCAGCGACAGCGATTCCTCGACGGTCTTCCCGATCACCAGGTCGGTCATCACCGACGTGGACGCCTGCGAGATCGAGCAGCCGACGCCCTCATAGGAGACGTCCGCGACCCGGTCGCCGTCGAGGGCCACCCGGAGCATCACCTCGTCGCCACAGGTCGGGTTCACGTGCGAGACCTGGGCCTGGTACGGCTCACGGAGCCCGCTGTGATGCTTGGCCTTGTAGTGGTCGAGGATGATCTCCTGGTACATGGCTTCGACGCTCATCGCGACCCTCCGAAGAAGCTGCGGACGTATTCGAGGCCGTCGGCGAGTGCGTCGAACTCGGCCTCGGTGGTGTACAGGTATGCGGACGCCCGGCTGGACGCGGTCAGCCCGAGCCGCTCGTGCAGCGGGCGCGCACAGTGGTGCCCACCCCGCACCGCGATGCCGCGGGAGTCCAGCAGCTGCATCACGTCGTGCGGGTGCACCTCGGTGCCGTCGGCTGTGGTCACGGTGAACGAGATCGCCCCGCCCCGGTCGACCGCCTCGGTAGGCCCAAGGATGCTCACTCCCTCGACCGCCTGCAGGCGCTCCAGCGCGTACGCGGTGACCCGCTGCTCGTGGGCGGCGATTTTGTCCATGCCGATCCGCTGCAGGTAGTCGACCGCCGCGCCCAGGCCCACGGCCTGCGCGATCGGCGGGGTACCGGCCTCGAACCGGGCCGGCGGCTTGGCGAAGGTGGAGCCGGTCAGCCGGACCACCTCGATCATCTCGCCGCCGCCGAGGAACGGCGGCAGCGTCTCCAGCAGGTCGTAGCGACCCCACAGGACGCCGATCCCGGTCGGGCCGAGCATCTTGTGACCGGTGAACGCCATCAGGTCGGCTCCGAGCGCACCCACGTTCGTGGGCAGCTGAGGCACGCCCTGCGAACCGTCGACCACCACGTGGGCGCCTACCCGGTGCGCCATCGCCGCGATCTCCCGAACGGGGTTGACGGTACCGAGCACGTTCGACACCCAGGCGATCGAGACGATCTTGGTGTGCTCGTTGATCAGGCCCTCGGCCGCTGCGCGCTCCAGGTCGAGCCGCCCTTCCGAGGTGATGTCGAACCAGCGCAGGACCGCCCCGGTGCGCTGGGCGAGCAGCTGCCACGGGACGATGTTGGAGTGGTGTTCGAGCACGGAGATGACGATCTCGTCACCGGGCTCGAGGCGTCCACCGAGGGTGTGCGCAGCGAGGTTGAGCGCCTCGGATGCGTTCTTGGTGAACACCACCTCGCGAGGGTCCGTGGTTCCGATGAAGGCCGCGATCTTCTCCCTGGCGCCCTCGAAGGCGGCAGTGGCCTCGCCACCGAGGGTGTGCATGGCCCGCGCCACGTTCGCGTTGTGCTCCAGGTAGTGGCGCGCCACGGCCTCCACGACCACTTTCGGCTTCTGCGAGGTGTTCGCCGAGTCGAGGTAGACCAGCGGCCCGCCCGCAACCGTGCGATCGAGGATCGGAAAGTCCCGGCGCAGCCGGGTGACGTCGTAGTCCGACGCCGGGACGAAGGCCGTCCCGGCGATGGTGGCGCTGGACTCAGGCATCGACCCTGGCTGCACGGACGAACCGGTCGTAGCCCTCGATCTCGAGCTGGTCGGCCAGCTCCGCGCCGCCCTCCTCGACGACGTGACCGTCCACGAACACGTGCACGAAGTCGGGCTTGATGTAGTTCAGGATCCGCGTGTAGTGCGTGATCAGCAGCAGGCCTCGATCACCCTGCGCGGTGTACCGGTTCACACCCTCGGAGACGATCCGCAGCGCGTCGATGTCCAGGCCGGAGTCGGTCTCGTCCAGGATCGCGAACTTCGGGTTGAGCAGCTCCAGCTGGGCGATCTCGTTGCGCTTCTTCTCACCACCGGAGAAGCCCTCGTTGAGCGAGCGCGCGGCGAACGTCCCGTCCAGGCCGACCCGCTCGAGGGCGGCGTTGACATCCTTCACCCAGGTGCGGACCCGGGGGGCCTCGCCGCTCAGCGCGGTCTTGGCCGTGCGCAGGAAGTTGGCGACCGACACGCCGGGCACCTCGATCGGGTACTGCATGGCCAGGAACAGGCCGGCCCGGGCGCGCTCGTCCACGGTGAGCCCGGTGAGCTCGGTGTCGTCCAGCGTCACCGAACCGCCGGTGATCCGGTACTTCGGGTGGCCGGCGACGGAGTAGGCCAGGGTGGACTTCCCGGAGCCGTTGGGTCCCATGATGGCGTGCACCTCGCCGCTACGGACGGTGAGGTTCACGCCCTTCAGGATCTCCTTCGGGCCGCTCTCGGTCTCGACCTCGACCCGCAGGTCGCTGATGCGGAGTTCGGACAACTTAGTGCTCCTGGATTCTGATCGGATTGTCTGGGTCAATGAACACGTTCTCCTCGTCCACCCGGACCGGGTAGACGGGCACCGGCGCTACGGCCGGCAATTCGAGCGGCAACCCCGTGCGCAGGTCGAACCGCGAACCATGCATGTAACACTCGAGGGTGCAGCCGTCCACGTCGCCGTCGGACAGCGGCACCTCGGCGTGGCTGCACACGTCGCGGATGGCGAAGAAGCCGTCAGCGGTGTTCACCACGGCGATGTCGGCGTCGCCGCCGAGGTCGACCCCGATCGCGGAACCGACCGGCACCTCGGCAACGGCACAGGCGCGGACGAAGCTCACTGGGCCGCCCCCGGGTGGCCGACGATGATCTCGAGCTCGGACTCCACCGCGGCCATCAGCCGGGTCTCCACCTCGGCCACGCCGATCCGGCGGATGATGTCGGCGAAGAAGCCGTGCACAACGAGCCGGCGGGCCTCGTCCTCACCGATGCCGCGAGAGCGCAGGTAGAACAGCTGCTCGTCGTCGAAGCGGCCCGTGGTCGAGGAGTGGCCCGCGCCCTCGATCTCACCGGTCTCGATCTCGAGGTTCGGCACCGAGTCGGCCCGACAGCCGTCGGTCAGCACGAGGTTCTTGTTGGTCTCGTAGGTGTTGATGCCCTCGGCGACCTTGCGGATCAGCACGTCGCCCACCCAGACCGAGTGCGCGCCCGCGCCCTGCAGGGCGCCGCGGTAGTCGACCCGGCTGCGGGTGTGCGGGGCGTTGTGGTCGACGAACAGTCGGTGCTCGATGTGCTGGCCGGCGTCGACGAAGTAGACGCCGAACTGCTCCAGCTCACCACCCGGGCCGGCGAAGCGGGCCGTCTCGGCCAGCCGGACGACATCGCCGCCCAGGCTGGCGGTGACGACCCGGACGCGGGCATCGCGGCCGACCAGTACGGCGTGATGGCCACCGTGCACGGCCCCGGCGTCCCAGTCCGCGATGGTCACGAAGGTGACCGAGGCGCCGTCGCCGACCACGAGGTCGGTCTTGTCCGCGAAGGTGGCCACGCCGGTGTAGCGCAGGACGATCGTGGCCTTCGCTCCCGCGCCGACAGTGATCACCATGTGCTCGGCGACCGCGCCATCCTGGCCGGCGCCAGTGAGCACGATCGGCCCTTCCACTTCGGTGCCTGCCGGCACGTCGAGGCGGACGGCGTGGTCAGTGTTCCCGGCTGCCAGCGCCGAGATCCGGTCGATCGGGGCCTCCGCGGCGAGTTCGCGGGCGCGCTCGAGGCTGATCGGCTCCAGGCTCACCCCCGCGGGCAGTTCCACCGACCAGTCCAGTCCGTGGCCGCTGGGCCCGTCGTCGGAGAGCAGCCCGGCGAGCCGCCGCAGCGGGGTGAACCGCCACACCTCTTCGCGCCCGGTGGGCACGGGGTGGTCGGCCACGTCCCAGGACGGGGTCGGGTGCAGGTGAGAGGCGATCTTCGTCTCGATCGCCTCGGCCACGTTCGGCAACGCGGTCATCAGCCCACGGCCCCTTCCATCTGCAGTTCGATCAGGCGGTTCAGTTCCAGCGCGTACTCCATCGGCAGCTCGCGCGCGATCGGCTCCACGAAGCCGCGCACGATCATCGCCATCGCCTCGTCCTCGCCCATCCCCCGGCTCATCAGGTAGAACAGCTGGTCCTCACTCACCTTGGACACGGTGGCCTCGTGGGCCATCGACACGTCGTCCTCGCGGACATCGACGTAGGGGTAGGTGTCGGAGCGGGAGATCGTGTCGACCAGGAGTGCGTCGCACTTCACCGAGCTCGCCGAGTGGTGCGCGCCCTCCTGCACCTGGACCAGGCCGCGGTAGGACGAGCGTCCCCCGGAGCGGGCCACCGACTTGGAGATGATCGAGCTGGACGTGTGCGGGGCGGCGTGCACCATCTTGGAGCCGGCGTCCTGGTGCTGGCCCTCGCCGGCGAACGCGATCGAGAGGGTCTCGCCGCGGGAGTGCTCACCGAGCAGGTAGACGGCCGGGTACTTCATGGTCACCTTGGAGCCGATGTTGCCGTCGATCCACTCCATCGTCGCGCCCTCGTCGCACGTTGCCCGCTTGGTGACCAGGTTGTACACGTTCGTCGACCAGTTCTGGATGGTCGTGTAGCGCACCCGGGCGTTCTTCTTGACGATGATCTCCACGACGGCGGAGTGCAGCGAGTCCGAGGAGTAGATCGGCGCCGTGCAGCCCTCCACGTAGTGCACGTAGGAGCCCTCGTCGGCAATGATCAGCGTCCGCTCGAACTGGCCCATGTTCTCGGTGTTGATCCGGAAGTAGGCCTGCAACGGGATGGAGACGTGCACACCCTTCGGCACGTAGATGAACGAGCCGCCCGACCACACCGCGGTGTTCAGGGAGGCGAACTTGTTGTCGCCGGTGGGGATCACCGAGCCGAAGTACTCCTCGAAGATCTCCGGGTGTTCCTTCAGGCCGGTGTCGGTGTCGAGGAAGATCACGCCCTGACGCTCGAGCTCCTCGTTGATCTTGTGGTAGACGACCTCGGACTCGTACTGCGCGGCGACGCCGGCGACCAGTCGCATCTTCTCGGCCTCGGGGATGCCCAGCCGGTCGTAGGTGCGCTTGATGTCGTCGGGCAGGTCCTCCCAGGACTGGGCCTGCTTCTCCGTGGAGCGCACGAAGTACTTGATGTTGTCGAAGTCGATCCCGGACAGGTCGGCACCCCAGGCGGGCATCGGCTTGCGGTTGTACAGCTTGAGGGCCTTCAGCCGGGTGTTCAGCATCCACTCCGGCTCTTCCTTCAGCGCGGAGATATTGCGCACGACGTCCTCGGTCAGGCCGCGTTGGGCGGACTCGCCGGCGGCGTCGGTGTCATGCCAGCCGTACTTGTAGTTCCCGAGCGCCTGCAGATGCTCTTGCTGGGTGGCGCCCAGACCGGGCGCGGCAGGTGCGGTGGAAGTCATCAGGAGGTCCTTCCTGTCGGGGATGGATGCATGGCCGGGGCCACCGGACGCGGCACGTGGGTGGTGCACACCCCGTCGCCGTGGGCGATGGTCGCCAGCCGTTGCACATGCGAGTCGAGCAGTGTGGCGAACACGCGGGTCTCCGCCTCGCACAGCTCGGGGAACTCTGCCGCCACGTGGGCGACCGGGCAGTGGTACTGGCACAACTGGACGCCGGAGGCGACGGGCTGCAAGGACGCGACGAAGCCCTCGGCGGTCAATGCCTCGACCAACGCCTCGGTGGGGTTGTCGTATTCCGGGGCGAGCCCGCGGAACCGCTCAGTGACGGCTTCGGCCACCTGGGCGGCGAAGGTCTCTACCGCGCCGGAGCCGGCCACCTCCCTGAGGTAACCGAGGGCATCGATCGCCAGCCGGTCGTAGGCCTGGAAGAACTCGCACCGGCCGGAATCGGTCAGGGCGAACACCTTCGCGGGGCGACCGCGTCCGCGGTGCCCGTAGACCCGCTGCTCATGGCTGGTCACGTGCCCGGTGGTCGCGAGCACGGTGAGGTGGCGGCGGACGGCGGCGGGGGTCAGGCCCAGCCGTCCGGCCAGGTCGTTGGCGGTGGACGGGCCGTGCTGCAGGATCGAGCGGGCCACCCGGCTTCGCGTCGAAGCATCCGCGGCCTGCTGCTCGGCGTCGGCCGCCAGCGCCTCCGCGTCCAACTCCGGTTCGCTTTTCACAACGCCATTCTTACCTTATTCGCGCCCGCACTCAACTCGCGAGGCATGCACACTCCGGATTCCGAGACGCGACCTTCCAGCAGGTGGCGTGGTTGCCTGGACTACGACGAGGCGTCGTAGAGTGCTGGCGGTGACTTTGTCTTGTCAAAGGTGACAGAGCATCAACAACAACAGACACCCTTGTAGAAGGAAGAATCGTGACGACTCCCTCGCTCGATACCGAACCGTCCACAGGACGATCGCACAGGTCTGTGCGCGCGCTCCTGCTCGCGGTCTTCGGGCTGCTCGCACTGACCCTGACCGCCTGCTCCGGTGGCGGTGGCGCCGCCGCCGAGGGGGGCGGAGGCGAGGCCAACCTCAAGCTGCCCGAGCTGCTGCGAGATCCCAACTTCACCATCGGCGGTATGAACGGCCTGGTGCCGCTCTACATCGGCCTGGTGATCACCATCCTCGGCCTGCTCTTCGGCGTGTGGACCTACTCGCGGCTGAAGGCTCTGCCGGTGCACAGGTCGATGAAGGAGATCTCCGAGATCATCTACACCACCTGCAAGGCCTACCTGGTGAAGCAGGGCAAGTTCCTGCTCCTGCTGTGGGCCTTCATCGCGGTGGTCATCATCGTGTACTTCGCCGTCTCCGGCATCCCGGCCTGGCAGATCGCGGTGATCATCCTGTTCTCGCTGATCGGCATGGCAGGCTCCTTCGGCGTCGCCTGGTTCGGCATCCGGATCAACACGTTCGCGAACTCGCGCACCTCTCACGCAGCACTCAAGGGCGAGAAGTGGGCCGTCCACGACATCCCGGCGCGCTCCGGCATGTCGGTCGGCATGGTGCTGATCTCGCTCGAGCTGTTCCTGATGCTGATCATCCTGGTCTTCCTGCCCGTCGACCTCGCCGGCAAGAGCTTCATCGGCTTCGCGATCGGCGAGTCGCTGGGCGCTTCGGCCCTCCGCATCGCGGGCGGCATCTTCACCAAGATCGCCGACGTCGGCTCCGACCTGATGAAGATCGTGTTCAAGATCGACGAGGACGATCCCCGCAACCCGGGCACCATCGCCGACTGCACCGGTGACAACGCCGGCGACTCGGTCGGCCCGTCCGCCGACGGCTTCGAGACCTACGGCGTCACCGGCGTCGCTCTGATCACGTTCATCCTGCTGGGCGTCGCCCAGGTCCAGGGCGCGAACCCGGCCCTGCAGGCCGTCCTGCTGGTCTGGATCTTCGCGATCCGCGCCATCATGCTGGTCGCCTCCGCTGCGTCCTACTTCGCCAGCGAGGCGATGGCCCGCAACTCCTACGGCAAGGAAGACTTCGACTTCGAGAAGCCCCTCACCTCGCTGGTGTGGGTCACCTCCATCGTGTCGATCGTGCTGACCTTCGCGTTCTCTGCGTTCCTGCTCAGCGGCAACGGGGTGAGCCCGAACCTGTGGTGGCAGCTGTCGATCATCGTCTCCTGCGGCACCCTCGCCGGCGCGCTGATCCCGGAGCTCGTGAAGGTCTTCACCTCCACCAACTCCGCCCACGTCAAGGAGGTCGTGAAGTCCTCCGAGCAGGGCGGCCCCTCGCTGAACATCCTGTCCGGCTTCGTGGCGGGCAACTTCGCCGCCTACTGGCTGGGGATCGTCATCGTCGGCCTGATGGGGATCGCCTTCCTGGTCGCGCAGGCGAGCGATCTCGACACCGCGCTCGGCACCCTGCCGCACGCGTCCGCCGTGTTCGCCTTCGGCCTGGTTGCCTTCGGCTTCCTCGGCATGGGCCCGGTCACCATCGCGGTCGACTCCTACGGCCCGGTCACCGACAACGCCCAGTCCGTCTACGAACTGAGCCGGATCGAGGCCATCCCCGGCATCGACGAGGAACTCCGGACCGACTTCGGCTTCACCCCTGTCTGGGACAAGGCCAAGGCCATGCTCGAGGAGAACGACGGCGCCGGCAACACGTTCAAGGCGACCGCCAAGCCCGTGCTGATCGGCACCGCAGTGGTGGGCGCGACCACGATGATCTTCTCGATCATCCTGTTCCTCGCCCAGAACCTCGCCGGAGGCAAGGAGCTCACCGATCTGAACCAGGTCGCCGCGCTGCTCAGCCCGATCCACGCGCCGTTCCTGCTCGGCCTGATCACCGGCGGCGCCATGATCTTCTGGTTCACCGGCGCGGCCACCCAGGCCGTGACCACCGGCGCCTACCGTGCGGTCGAGTACATCAAGGCCCACATCCACCTCGATCCGAGCGCGGACGCGAAGGCGTCGACGAAGGATTCCACCGAGGTCGTGGAGATCTGCACCGACTACGCCCAGAGGGGCATGCTCGTGATCTTCCTCGCGATCTTCTTCGGGACACTGGCCTTCGCCTTCGTTGAGCCGTACTTCTTCATCGGCTACCTGATCGCGATTGCTGTGGTCGGGCTGTACCAGGCGATCTTCATGGCAAACGCCGGCGGCGCCTGGGACAACGCCAAGAAGATCGTCGAGACCGACATGGGCATGAAGGGCACCGCGCTGCACGACGCGACCGTCGTCGGCGACACGGTGGGCGACCCGTTCAAGGACACCTCGTCCGTGGCCCTCAACCCGGTGATCAAGTTCACGACCCTGTTCGGCCTGCTGGCCGTCGAGCTCGCCGTGAGCCTGACGAACCAGGGTGGCGGCACCATCGTGCAGGTGATGGCCGCGGTGTTCTTCCTGGTGTCGGCGTACTTCGTGTGGCGCTCGTTCTACCGCATGCGGATCACCGACGCGTCCACCGGGGGCAGCCAGCCCACCGATGGGGTCACCGCTCCCGCGGCCGAGGTGAAGGCCGAGGCCTGAGCAACACCGCTCCGCACCGCTGCCCGGTTCCCACAAGGGAGCCGGGCAGCGGCTTTCCGGCAGGAGGGGCCGCCCTACACTGAGCACGTGCCCGCAGCCCTCACCGTCGCCGACGTGCGTTTGAGCCTCGGTGGGAGGGTCGTGCTGGACGGGCTGAGCCTGACCGCCGCGCCGGGCGAGGTGACCGCGGTGCTCGGCCCCAATGGCGCGGGCAAGACGACCATGATCCGGTGCTGCACCGGCCTGTTCACGCCCGACCACGGGCACATCGAGGTTCTCGGCGAGGCGGCCGGCAGCCCGTCCGCGAACGCACGGATCGGGCTGATGCCGCAGGCGGCGGGCGCCTGGTCGGGGGTGAAACCCGCGGAGCTGCTCGGCTACCTCGCTTCGCTGCACGCCTCCCCGCTGCGTCCGGCTGACCTGATCGCAGCGCTCGGCATCGGCAGCTTCGCCAACACCCCGTACCGTCGGCTCTCCGGTGGCCAGCAGCAGCTGGTGAACCTCGCCGGCGCGATCATCGGACGCCCCCAACTGGTCTTCCTCGACGAGCCGACGGCCGGCCTCGATCCGCACGCCCGCCGGCAGGTGTGGACGCTGGTCGGTGAGCTCCGAGCCGCCGGCGTCGCGGTCCTGCTGACCACCCACGCCATGGACGAGGCCGAACAACTCGCCGATCGCGTCGCGCTGCTCAACGCCGGACGCAAGGTGGCCGCGGGCACGGTCGCAGAACTCACCGCGGAGAAGGGCCTGGAGGAGCTGTTCCTCGAGTTGACCACGCCGGGAGATACCCGGTGAGCGCGCTCGACCTCACTCCTGCCGCTGCCCCGGCGCCGTTGCTGCGCCGGATCCTCCACCACGCCCTGATGGAGACCCGGCTGATCCTGCGGAACTCCGAGCAGCTCCTGTTGGCCCTGGTCATCCCGCTCGGCCTGATCGTGGCCGGCGTGCTGGTCGGCGACCGCTTCGGCGTCGCGCGGGAACCGTTCGTGGCCTCGGTGATCGCGCTGGGCCTGTGGTCGAGCGGATTCACCTCTCCCGCCATCACGACCGCGTTCGAACGCCGCTACGGCGTCCTGGAGCGGCTGGTGGCCACCCCGTTGCGGCGCGCCGACCTGCTCGCCGGAAAGGCGACGATGATCGCCGCGTTGGCGCTCGGGCAGGCCGTGGTGCTGGTGCTGGCCGGCCTGCTGCTCGGCTGGGCACCGGCTCCCCTGCTCGCGCAGGTGCTGGTGACGGTCGCGGTCGTGCCGCTCGCTCTGGTCGCCTTCGCCGGGCTCGCACTCTCCCTCGCCGGACGGGCGTCCGCCGAACTCACCCTCGGCCTGGCGAACCTGGTCTACCTGCTGGGCGCCGCCGGCGGCCTGCTGGTGCCCGTGGCCACCTTCCCTGCGTGGGCGCGGCCGCTGGTCGGCCTGCTGCCGACCACGGCGCTGGGCGAGACCCTGCGCAACCTCGCCACCGGCGCGTTCGATCCCCTGCCGCTGCTGGTCGTGCTGGTCTGGGCCGTCGCAGCGGTTGCCCTGGCCAGAAAGGTGTTCCGATGGATCTCGTAGGCAGTCCCGCAGCGCTCCGACGCTGGGCGGTCGCGTCCCTGCTCGGCAACATGGGCATCGTGGTCACCGGCGGACTGGTCCGCGTGACCGGCTCCGGTCTCGGCTGCCCGACCTGGCCACAGTGCACCCCCGGCTCCTACGTCCCCCACGCCGCCGCCGACGTCCACGCATTCATCGAGTTCGGCAACCGGATGCTCACCTTCGTGCTCGTCGTGATCGCCATCGGCACCTTCCTCGCCGCCTGGCGGGCCCGGGACGAAGCGGGACGGCCTCGCCGCCTGGTCCGTGGCCTCGCCCTCGCCGCAGCCCTCGGCATCCCCGCCCAGGCCGTGATCGGTGGCGTCTCTGTGCTCACCGGCCTCAACCCGTGGGTCGTCGGGCTGCACCTGGTGCCCTCGGTGGCCCTGATCGTGCTCTGCGTCGTGCTCGTCCACGAGACCTGGCCGGTGCCGCCGGTGGCGGTACGTCCGCTCGCCCGGCGGCTCGTCCTGGCGGCGTCCGCGGTCGGCCTGCTCGTAATGCTCCTCGGCGTCATCGTCACCGGTGCCGGACCCAACTCCGGCGACGGCGGTGCGGCCCGCAACGGCCTCGATCTGACCAGCATCGCCCGCGTCCACTCCCTCAGCGTATGGCTGATCGTTGCCCTGACCATCGCGCTGCTCGTAACCACCACCGGCGCGGGCCGTCGGGCCGTCCTGGTTCTGTTCGGCGTCGAGCTCGTCCAGGGGCTGATCGGCTACGCCCAGTACTTCCTCGCCCTGCCGGCGGCACTGGTCGCCCTGCACATGCTGGGCACCACGCTGTTCGCCGCGGCCCTGACGAACCTGTGGTGGCTCACCCGGGCGGCATCAGGAGACGGCGATCGCCACGCTCGCTCCGGCGAACGGGCAGCCGAGGGGTCCTGACCAGCGCGGCGCGCGCCCGGGCGAGGGTCAGAAGATCAGGGGGTCGACGGCGGCCGCGATGAACACGATCGCCAGGTAGCTGTTCGAGAGGTGGAACAGGCGCATGGGCTTGAGCGCGGCGTCCATGAGACCCCGGCGGGCCCTCAGCAGAAGTGCCACCGCCTCGACCAGCATCGCCGCGCCGGCGAGCCCCGCGACGGCCGGGTAGAGCCACCCCGTGCCGGCGACCGGCCACAGCAGCAGGCTGACCGCTACGGTGAGCGCGCTGTAGGCAAGGATCCGCGAAGCCACCCGGACCGGTGGCGCCACCACCGGAAGCATCGGCACGTGCGCGTGCAGGTAGTCCTCGCGGTAGCGCAGCGCGAGAGCCCAGGTATGCGGCGGGGTCCAGGCGAAGACGATCGCGAACAGCACCAGCGGCGTCCACGCCACCGAGCCGGTCACTGCCGTCCAGCCGATCAGCGGGGGGAAGCACCCGGCGATGCCGCCCCACACGATGTTCTGGGCGGTGCGACGCTTCAGCGCCATCGTGTAGACGAACACGTAGTAGAGGTTCGCGACCAGCGCGAGCGTGGCCGAGAGCCAGTTCGCCCCTAGTCCCAGGACCAGCGTGGCAGCGATGCCCAGCACGACGCCGAACGCGAGGGCGCGACCGGGCTGCACCAGGTCGCGGGCCATCGGACGCCGCCGCGTCCGGCGCATCCTGGCGTCGATGTCCGCGTCCAGCACCGAGTTGAACACGTTCGCGCTACCCGCAGCGGCAGTGCCGCCGAGCATCGTCCAGACCACCAGCTGCCAGTCCGGGAACCCTCCGGCGGCGAGGAACATCGCCGGAATGGTCGTGACCAGGAGGAGCTCGATGATCCGGGGCTTCGCCAGCGCCACGTACGCCTGCACCACGGACCGCCAGTCACCGGGCGCGAGGGCTGCCAGTGGCGCGCCCTCCTCGGCTGCTTTCATTCGCTCCCCGATCGCTTCTGGCAAGGTCGTGCGCAGTTTAGCCACGATCCCGTCCCGACGGCGATGCCCGGTTCGGGCCGTGCCCGGCTGCTTGTACGCTCGCAGTCGTGAACCCGCTTCGTGATCCGCGTGACCCACGCCTGCCCCGGATGGCCGGCCCGTCGGCCCTGGTGCTGTTCGGCGTCACCGGAGACCTCGCGCGCAAGAAGCTGCTGCCCGCAATCTACGACCTCGCCAACCGCGGCCTGCTCCCGCCTGGCTTCGGCATCGTCGGCTTCGCCCGCCGCGACTGGGCGGCGGAGCACTTCACCCAGCTCGTCTCGGACGCCGTCCACGAGCACGCCCGCACCGAGTTCCGCGAGGACGTATGGAAGCAGCTGCAGGAGGGCATCCGGTTCGTTCCCGGTGACCTCGGCGACAACGACGCGTTCGCCCAGCTCAAGGCGACCCTCACCGACCTGGACGAACGACAGGGCACCGGCGGCAACCACGCGTTCTACCTTTCCGTGCCACCCAAGGCGTTCGACGTCGCCGTGGCCCAGCTGCGCCGGCACGGGTTGGCCGACCGGCCGAAGGGCTCCTGGCGGCGGGTGGTGATCGAGAAGCCGTTCGGTCACGACCTGGCCAGCGCCCGTGCGCTGGAGAAGAAGCTGTCGAGGGCGTTCGAGCCGTCCAGCATCTTCCGGATCGACCACTATCTCGGCAAGGAGACCGTGCAGAACCTGCTCGCCTTCCGCTTCGCGAACACGATGTTCGAGCCGATCTGGAACCGCAACTACATCGACCATGTTCAGATCACGATGGCCGAGGACATCGGGATCGCGGGCCGTGCCGGCTACTACGACGGCATCGGCGCAGCCCGCGACGTGATCCAGAACCACCTGCTGCAGTTGCTCGCCCTGACCGCCATGGAGGAGCCGGCCTCCTTCGACGCGAACCAGCTCAGCATGGAGAAGCGCAAGGTGCTCGCCGCGGCGCGCGTGCCCGCCGACCTGGACGCCCACAGCGCCCGAGGCCAGTACTCCGGCGGCTGGGCCGGCGGCGTCGAGGTGCCGGGCTACCTGGAGGAACAGGGCATCCCCGGCGACTCGCGCACCGACACCTACGCAGCGATCCGGGTCGACATCGACAACCGCCGCTGGGCCGGAGTGCCGTTCTACCTGCGCACCGGCAAGCGGCTGCCCCGCCGGGTCACCGAGGTGGCGCTGAACCTGCGCCCGGCGCCGCACCTGCCGTTCGACGGCACAGACGTCCGCTCGCTCGGCACGAATGCGCTCGTCCTGCGGATCCAGCCCGACGAGGGCATCACGCTCCGTTTCGGCGCCAAGGTGCCGGCGACGCCGATGGAGTTGCGCGATGTGAATATGGACTTCGGCTACGGCACCTCCTTCGCGGAGACCAGCCCCGAGGCGTACGAGCGGCTACTGCTCGACGTTCTGCTGGGCTCGGAACCGCTGTTCCCGCAGCCGGCCGAAGTCGAGCTGGCCTGGCAGATCCTCGACCCAGTGCTCGACCGCTGGGCCGAGAAGGAGGCACCACCCGAGTCCTACCCGTCCGGAAGCTGGGGGCCGCAGGCCGCGTTCGAGATGCTCGCCCGCGACGGCTTCAGCTGGCGTCGTCCCTGATCGGAGCTGTCGATGATCGTCAAATTGAGCACCACCAACGCCGCAGAGGTGCAGCAGGCCATCGCCAGTGCCCGGCACCACGTCGGGGCCTCCTCCGGCTTGGTCTTCACCCTGGTGGTGGTGGCCGAACTGGCCGAGTACGACCGCGCCATGGAGGCGTGCATGGAGGCCGGGCGCGAGCACCCGTCCCGGATCCTGCTGCTGACCAACGGCCGCGCCCGTGCCGACCGGATGGACGCCGAGGTACAGGCCGGCGAAGGCGCACCGGGCGAGATCATCGCGGTGAAGTTCCACGGCGTGCTGCAGAAGCACCGCGAATCGGTCGTGCTCCCGCTGCTACTGCCCGACCTGCCGGTGATCGTGTGGTGGCCCGGACGCTCGCCCAAGGCCCCCGGCCTCGACCCGATCGGACGGCTGGCCACGCGCCGGATCACCGATGCGATGGGCGACCCGGACCCGATCGGCGCCCTGGAGGTGCGCGCCCGCAACTACTGCCCCGGCGACACCGACCTGACCTGGACGCGGATCACCCGCTGGCGCGGGCTGCTCGCCGCGGCGCTGGACGCCTACCCGATGGAAGTGAGTCGGGTCGGTGTGTCCGCGGCGCCGGAGAACGCGGCCGGCTCACTGCTGGCCGCCTGGCTCTCGGACCGCCTCGACGTGCCGGTGAGCGTGGATCGAGACAGGCCCGGAGTGGGCATCACCGGCGTGGTGCTCGGTTCGGTCGACGACGAGATCCGGGTCACCAGGGCCGACGGCAACCTGGCCACCTTCTCCGCGCCCGGCCTGCCCCAGCGCCTCGTCGCACTCCCCCGCCGCGACCTGAACACGCTGCTCGCCGAGGAACTGCGCCGTCTCGACGATGATCCGATCTACGCTGAAGCCATGGCAGCTCTCGTCCGGCGACTCGACAAGGCCGCAGACCGCGGGAGGGGGCGCCCGGCATGAGCGCAGCGCAGCCCCAGGTCGTCCGGTACGCCGACGCGGCTGAGCTCGCCGACCACGCCGCGGCGAGGCTGCTCGCCACGCTGATCGAACTGCAGGGTGACGAGCATGTCGTCCAGGTCTGCCTCACCGGCGGGCGGATCGCACACGCGGTCTATGCCCTGCTGGGAGAACAGGTGGGCGACTCGGCCCTCGACCCGACCCGGCTGGAGTTGTGGTGGGGCGACGAACGCTTCGTGCCCACCGGCGACCCGGAGCGCAATGCCGGGCCGACACTGGCCCTGCTGGCCGGCCACTTCCCGCTCGACCCGTCCCGAACCCACCCGATGCCGAGCGCGGACGGCGTGATCGACGCGGCGGCGTCCGCTGCCACCTACGCCAAGGAGTTGGGCGACACGCGGTTCGACCTGTGCCTGCTGGGCCTGGGACCGGACGGCCACGTCGCCTCGATCTTCCCGAACCATCCCTCCAGCGAGCCCACGACCCAGCCGGTGA